>Ga0247727_10001582_pt1 | contig 53592 bp, 57 predicted proteins | sample WisWelCaveWW1625_FD_202498 | JGI IMG/M metagenome (GOLD analysis project Ga0247727, IMG submission 202498) | Biofilm microbial communities from Wishing Well Cave, Virginia, United States - WW16-25 | ecosystem: Environmental > Aquatic > Deep subsurface > Groundwater > Cave microbial mat | place... | reverse complement strand
TGTTCGGCGGTTATGTTTTGCGGGTGGTTCAAACCGAAAATTTTACGCCGGTGGTCGAATTGCGCGCGCGCAGCAATGTTCGGATTAATTTTGCCAGTTTGTTTCGCCCCGCTGCCCCTGCAAAAGAAAAAAAGGAAAAGCAGGAAAAGGGTTGGAAAGATTATTTGCGGCTGATCACGAGCGAAACGTTTATCCGCGTGGAAGAGAAAACAAGCGATCCGCAGGTTTGGGAAATTTATAAACTCAATTTCGCTCATTTCCAAAATCCGCAATTTACCCAGTTCGGCGCGCAAAGCTTGCGGCAGGACATTAATCTCTGGGAAAATAACCGCGCGCGGTCGCTGCGCTATCGGTTCTCGGCGCTGCGCGAATTAAATAATCAATTTCTCGGCGAAGGTTTGTCGCGCCGCAAACAGCTTCGGCACGAGCTGCGTATAACGTTAGCGTTCACACCGAAGTTGAGCAGCCAGACGGAGTTGATTGTGAATCGCGAAGACAAAAAGTTCGATGCACAAGCACAGCGACAAAATCGGCTCGTGCGTAATCGGACCGGCGCCATTGAGCTTTCGTATCGTCCACAGCCAGTTTGGGAATTAGCGGCCGCGATTGGCGGCTCGCTCGATGAAGATCATGCCTATGCCGATCCGACTAAAGTCAACGCCTTTTCATTGCGGCCGCGCTCGACGTACTCGTTTCGCGGCAAGGGCCGCTGGAGCGGAGAAATCGAATGGGTGCAAGTGACGGCGACGCCGCGCGATAGAATTTTGCCATTCGAATTGGCCAACGGCAATCGTCCCGGCCGCACGCTGCGCTGGAATTTTGCGCTCGAATATCGCGTGTCGGCGAATATCAATCTCTCGGCTTCGTATCTCGGACGCAACGAGCCGGACCGGCCGCGGACGCTGCATTTGGGCAAGGTGGAAATGCGGGCCTTTTTTTAACAATTAAAAGGCTGGCCATCACGAAAACCAAAGCTGATTTTATCGGAAATGAATCGCGCATACAAAATTTTTGAACTTATTATCGTTTTTGTTCCGACGATTCTTTGGGGGCAAACGCTGCCAGATTCATCTCGTTTAAAAATTATTTGGAAAGCTGCCGGGAAAGTAACTGAGAGCGATTTGCGGCAATTGGATGGATTGGGAAAAAATCGTTTGCTGCGCGCGACGGAATTCGAAACGATGATCCAACGCGTACTGCGTAATTTGCAGCAGCGCGGCTATTATTTTGCGCAAATCGATAGCGTGACGATGAAATCGGCTAATGCGATGGTTTATCTTGACAACAAATCGAGAATAGGATTGGCGGCGAGGGTGAAGGCGGACGATTCGGTGAGAGTGGATTGGCCGCGCGAACTGCGTGGAGCCGACGATGAAGCGAATTTGCAACAACGTCTCGCCGATATTTTGGCTGAGTTCGCCCGGCGCGGTTATCCGCTGGGGCGTTTCAATTTTGATTCGGCTGCTGTTATCGAACAACGCCTGGCAACAGTGCATTTCAATTTTAATTCCGGTCCTCTCGTGCGAATCGACTCTGTTCTGATTCGCGGCAACAAATTAACCAAGCGCGCCGTTTTGTTGCGCGAGTTGCCCATGCAGAAAGGCGCGCGCTTCAATCTCGATCAAGTGCAGAGCATTCCGGCGCGCTTGATGCGCTTGGGCTATTTGCAATCCGTTGCGCCGCCGCAATTGGCGCTTGATTCGGCCGGCCGCTATTTGTTGGATATTGCGGTTGTCGAGGGCAACAGCAATTCGCTCAACGGCGTCGCGGGATACAATCCCGGCGAGGACAATCAGAAAGGTTTTGTCTCCGGCTTGATTGACGTCAAATTCGGCAATTTGCTCGGCACCGGCAGACAAATCAATGTGAGATGGGAAAAACGCAGCCGCCAAACGCAGGAGCTGGCGCTGCGCTATCGCGAGCCGTGGGTGGCGGGATATCCGGCGCATTTTTCCGGCGGTTTTCAGCAGCTCATTCAAGATACAACCTATGTCGAGCGGCGCTGGGATTTCATTGCCGAATTGCCGTTGGGACAAAATTTCACCGCCAGTGGCCACCTTGCGAAAGAGAGTATTGCGCCGGATTCATTGGCGCGCGCGCGGCTCAATTTGCCGCGCAGCAGCGTCACGAGTGTCGGCGCTTCGCTGCGTTACGATTCCACCGACGATCCGATCAATCCACGACGCGGTATTTTTTATTCGACGGCGGTTGAAACTGGTCGCAAAAATACGGATCAAATCGGCGGCACGCGCAAAAATTTTTCACGCGATAAAATTCTTGTTGACTTTCATTGGCTGCTGCCGACGTTATGGCCGCAAGTTTTGAGCCTCGCCGTGCATGGACGGCAGGTGAAAAGCAACGCCCCGCCGGAAATTTTGGTGACGGATCAATTTCGCTTCGGCGGCGCGACGACGCTGCGCGGCTATCGCGAAGAGCAGTTTCGCGGCGCGCGGGTGGCATGGAGCAATATCGAATATCGCTATCTGCTTTCCCGCCGCACACGTGCGCTCATCTTTTTTGATGCGGGCTATTATTCCGGCTTCGAGTATACTAATCTTTCGTCGCCGCAGCTCAGCGCCGTTGAAAACAATATATCTGCATGGGGGCTCGGCGTGCGTGTCGATACGCCACTGGGTATCATCGGCGTCGATTACGGATTGGGCGAAGGCGATGCGCTGACGAATGGCAAGGTGCATGTGAGTTTGATGAATAGTTTTTAAATAAATTCTTCACAAGCTTTGAACGGCAGGAAAGTGTTGAATTTAGTTTGTAAAATTTATATATTGTGCCTCAGCTTTTGAAATAGGTCAAGATATCCCAGCAACCTTATCGCGCGAAAAGGAGGAAGCCATGCCTAAACGACTGGTGACCATCGAGCGTCACATCATCGAGCAGCAAAAACAATTTCCGTCCGCCACCGGCGAATTTTCGGCGTTGTTGTATGACATCGCGTTTGCGGCGAAAGTGATTTCGCGCGACGTGCGCAAGGCCGGGCTGGTGGATATTCTCGGCTACACCGGTTCGGAAAACGTGCAGGGCGAGCAAGTCCGCAAGCTCGATGAGTTTGCGGATGAAGTGATTTTCAAAGCGATGGATCATACCGGGCGTTTGTGTGTGATGGCCTGTGAAGAGCGCGAAGACATCATTCCCATTCCCGACGAATTTCAATGCGGCCATTACGTTTTGCTTTATGATCCGCTCGACGGCTCTTCCAACATTGATGCGAATGTGAGCATCGGCACGATTTTTTCGATTTATCGCAAAATCAGCCCGGGCGAACGCGGCGCAAAAGAGGACTGTTTGCAGCCGGGTCACAAACAAGTTGGCGCCGGTTACGTGATTTATGGCTCTTCAACGCTTCTGGTTTACACCGCTGGACGCGGCGTGCACGGCTTCACGCTCGATCCAACGGTCGGCGAGTTTTTGTTGTCGCATGAAAACATCCAAATTCCCAAACGCGGTTCGATTTATAGCGTCAACGAGGGCAACACCAATAATTGGGATGAGGGGATGAAGCGTTATATCGAACATCTCAAAACGCCCGATAAAGCGATGGGGCGGCCGTATTCATCGCGATACATCGGCTCGCTGGTGGCGGATTTTCATCGCAATTTGTTGTACGGCGGCGTCTTTCTTTATCCGGCGGATAAAAAGAGCCCGAAAGGAAAGCTGCGCGTGCTCTACGAGGCCAATCCGTTGAGTTTCATCGTCGAACAGGCTGGCGGCGCGGGAAGCAATGGCCGACAGCGCATTCTCGATATTCAGCCGACGGATTTGCATCAACGCACGCCGCTGATTATCGGCAGCCATGATGATGTGAATGAAGCCGAAGAATTTTTGCAGGGCAAAAGATGAACTGCATCATGCCAGAAAATGGCCCGTCACCCAACAAAAGACTTGACAACGGTAAAAATTTTTGTTAACCTTATCTACAATTCACTCTTCGGTATTCTCAGCTCATGCTTTGGGTCGATTTCAAGGTGAAATGATTTTATCATTTTCGTTGGCTGAAGTACCGGGATTATTTTTAACTATATTTTTCAGGAAAGGGGGCTGCTATGGCCCGTGGATTCAACAAAGTCATGTTGCTCGGTCATCTCGGCAAAGATCCGGAATTGAAATACACCCCGGGAGGCGCCGCCGTCGCAACTTTGAGTCTTGCAACGACAGAAGCCTACAAAGATAAAGACGGCACTTGGCAAGAACGCCCGGAGTGGCATCGCCTGGTGGTGTGGAATAAACAGGCGGAAATCGCTGCCGAATATCTTAAAAAAGGCCAACAAATTTTTGTCGAAGGGCGTTTGCAAACCCGCTCGTGGGAAAAAGATGGCCAAAAGCATTACATGACGGAAATCGTCGTGCAAAGTTTTAATATGTTGGGGCGCAAAGAGGGTGGTGGAGGCGGCGCGCCTGAGGTTCCGCCGCCATCGGATGATTTGGCCCCGCCGCCGACGCAACCGGACCGCGAAGATTTGCCGTTCTAAGCGACAAACCGCAACGTATGAAGAAGGCAAGCCCGTTATTTCAATCCGAGCTCGATCTCTTGAGCTCGGATTTTTTTTCATAACCCAATTTTAAATTTTGAATTGCGGCGGAGAATTTTTATATTCTTGACAAATTGCTCAAATGGACAAACTGATTACTGCCGCGCTGCAAGCGAAGCCGCAAGCGTTGGCGCCCTATTCAAATTTTCACGTCGGCGCGGCCATCGAAACCGCGGCGGGAAAAATTTATACCGGCTGCAATATCGAATCAAGCTCGTACGGTCTGACGTGCTGCGCCGAACGCGTCGTAATTTTCAAAGCGTTGTCGGAAGGCGAACGCGATTTTACCCGCCTCGCCGTGGCCGCCGACACCGAGGAGTTTTGCACGCCGTGCGGCGCGTGCCGGCAAGTTCTGTGGGATTACGCAAAGAATCTGGAAATTTTGTGCGTCAACAAACATGGCGCGGTTCATACGATCCTCTTGAGCGATTTGCTTCCTGAAGCATTTGACGAACACTTTTTGAAACAAGGGTAGAATCAACAAAAATGGCGCGAGGGATTTTGATCGGCGTCGCCGGCGGCACCGGCTCCGGCAAGACGCTGGTGGTGCAACACATGATTCAGCAGCTCGGCTCCGACCGCGTGGTGGTTTTGCAGCAGGATTCGTATTACAAAAAACTGAATCATCTCGGCTTTGCAGAGCGTGCGGCGCAAAATTTCGATCACCCCAATTCCATCGATTCGGAGTTGCTCATTCAACACGTTGAAGAATTGTTGAACGGCTGGACCGTGGATATTCCAGTTTATGATTTTACCACGCACACCCGCCGCGAAGAAACGCGCCGTGCCGGCCCGCACGACATCGTCGTTTTGGAAGGCATTCTCATTCTCGACAATCCGCGGCTGCGCGAGCTGATGGACATCAAAGTGTACGTCGATACCGATCCGGATATTCGCTTCATTCGGCGATTGAAACGCGACACGCAGGAACGCGGCCGCACGGTCCAATCCATCATTGAGCAATACGAAAAAACGGTGCGCCCGATGCACCTGCAATTCGTCGAGCCGACCAAGCGCTACGCCGATATTATTGTTCCTGAGGGCGGCTACAATTGGGTGGCGATTGATTTGCTGAAAACGAAGATTGAGGCTTTATTGCAGGAGAAAAACGAGCAGCGCAATAATGGGAAAGGATGAAGGGGGAGAGCGGGTGAAATGGTGACGGGGAGAAAGGAAACGCTTTTGTAGAATTATCGATGCTTCAATTAACCAAAAGTGAATTGTGATGAGGCCGGAAATTAAAACCATTTGCGACACGTGGATTCGCGCCGTACAGCTTCAAAAAATTATTTTGTTTGGATCACACGCGCGCGGCGCGGCGGGATCAGAAAGCGATTTGGATTTTTTAGTGGTTTGGCATAATCCGTCAATGCCAACCAATCGCGAGAAGGCCATTTACCTGCGGCGATTGTTACCGCGAGAGATCCACGTTCCGATGGACTTAATCGTTATGACGCCGGAACAGTATCAGGATGCAATTTCCGATCCCCGAACTTTTACCTCACTGATCAGTAGCGGAGGCAAGGTGATTTATGAAAGCTTCCCTTGACCCGAAAGTTTGGTGGCTGAGAGCTCAGAAAGATTTGCGCTCAGCGCAGTTGAATTTTGATGAAGATAGTGCTGGCCAAGCTGAAGTTATTTGCTATGATTGCCAGCAAGCGTGCGAAAAAATGCTAAAAGCCTTTCTGCTCAAGAATGGGTGGACTTTAATGAAAACGCACGACTTGGATTATTTACTGCAAGAAGCGATTAAGTACTTGTCGGAAATAAGTCGTTTTGAGGCGCAAATCAGCGAACTCAACACGCTTTTTATGCCGAGTCATTATCCGTTTGACTATGCTGATCCAATTGGTGACGCTGAAGCGCGAAAGTCGCTTGAATTAGCCAAAGCTATTCGCGACCTGTTACAACCATCAATTTATTAAAAAGGAAACAATTATATCAACCTATGCCAGCCAATCCCAACGCCGGTTCGCTTGAAGTCATCTGCGGCAGCATGTTCAGCGGCAAAACCGAGGAGTTGATTCGCCGCCTGCGCCGCGCCGAGATTGCCAGGCAAAAAGTTGCGATTTTCAAGCCTGCGATCGATGAGCGCTTCAGCAACGATCATATCGTTTCACACAACGAGCAGAAACTGCGCTCCTTTCCCGTGCGCCACGCCAAAGAGATTTTGCAAAACAGCGATGCGGCGCAAGTCATCGGCATCGACGAAGGCCAGTTTTTCGACGCCGAGCTGGTGCCGATTTGCAACGAGCTGGCGGAGCAAGGCAAGCGGGTGATCGTCGCCGGCCTCGACATGGATTATCGCGGCAAGCCGTTCGAGCCGATGCCGCAATTGATGGCGATCGCCGAGCAGGTAACGAAGACGCAGGCCGTGTGCATGCAATGCGGCGAACCGGCGAGCTACACGCAGCGCCTCACGAAGGCAACCGAACGCGTCGTGGTCGGCGCCAAAGACATGTATGAAGCGCGTTGCCGTAAATGTTACGAGCCGCCGGAGGCGTAACGCAGACGGCCCGTCTGCAAATGTATAACCGAGATGATCGTTATGTCAAGTGCAACGCCAGCTCCCGAATATATTGTCGACGAATCGCTGCTCCAACAGGCCGCCGCATTCATAAAAGAAAAAATCAACTCGATTCCACAACTGGCGGCCATTCTCGGCTCCGGCCTCGGCCCCTTCGCCGGCGCCGCGCAAAACGCCGTGAGCATTCCGACCTCGACGATTCCCCACTATCCGATTTCGACGGTTTCGGGCCATACCGGGCGCTGGGTGTTCGGTGAGATTGAAGGGAAAAAAATCCTGCTGCTGCAGGGGCGCATCCACACGTATGAAGGCTATCCGATTGCGCGTGTGACGTTTCCGGCGCATCTCATGGCCGAGCTCGGCGTCAAAAAACTGATCGTCACCAACGCCTCCGGCGGCGTGAATCCGTTGTTTAATGCCGGAGATTTGATGCTGATTGACGATCAAATCAATCTGATGTTTGCCAATCCTTTGCGTGGACAAGTACAAAGAAAATGGGGCCCGCGCTGGCCGGATATGAGTGAGCCGTACAGTCGCGAGCTGCAGGAACTCGCGATGCAAGTAGCGCGCGAGCTGCACATTCCACTGCGGCGCGGCGTGATTTTCACTTCCCAAGGGCCGAGTTACGAAAGCGCCGCCGAAGTGCAAATGGCGCGGCGCATGGGCGCAGATGCGTTGACGATGTCAACCGTTCCGGAGGTGATTGCGGCGGTTTATCGCCGGATGCAAGTTCTTGGCATTTCTTGCGTGACGAATTTGGCGACGGGCATTTCACCGCAAAAACTTGATCACGCCGAAGTGACGGAAACCGCGAATCGAATCAGCGCCACGTTCGCGCGGTTGATGCGCGGGATTGTGAAGGAGATCGGGTGATGAAAAAATGCAAATCAAATATGAAGATGATTTGGACGAACGTTAAATGACAGAAACTATCTTAAAAACACAAAAGCGAGTAGAGTTTACAAAACAAAAACCCCTCTTAGGCAAGCCTCACGCCAATGGCAGCGTGAACAGGCTTCAGCTGGAAGACCAACCAGTTCATGATTGGTATCGCTTTGTGCTTTCTTTTCCGCCGCATTTGGTGGATGATTACATTAAAAAATTTCGTCTCCAACAAAACCAGACTTTGCTGGATCCGTTTTGCGGAACGGGAACAACGTTAGTCGAAGCAAAAATACTCGGTATTCCGAGCATTGGCATAGAAGCAAATCCCGTGGCGCATTTTGCCAGCCGAGTTAAGTTGGATTGGAATGTTTCACCGCAGGGTTTGTTGCAGCATGCCGATTTCGTGGCAAACTGCGCCATCAAAAAACTGGAAGCCGCCGGCATTGAGGATGATCCTATTTTTAATAGCAACTTAAGCAAAAAGCCGGAACTAAGAAATTTGGGGCCGGAGCAAATCAAGCTATTACTTAAAGATTCCATAAGCCCATTGCCATTGCACAAAACTTTGATTTTGCTCGAGACTTTGCAGCAGCAGCAAAATGACGAATACCACCGCCACGAGCTTTTGGCCCTGGCGAAAGCTTTGGTTTTTTCTATCAGCAATCTTCGTTTCGGCCCGGAAGTCGGCATCGGCAAGCTCAAATCCGATGCACCGGTGATCAGCGCCTGGTTGGCGGGAGTAAAAAAAATGGCTAAAGCGTTAGAGCAGTTCGATCACAGTAAAAACACTTTTTCTGAAGTTCATCTTGCCGACTCCCGGCAACTCACGCACATATTAAAGCCCCATTCGATCGACGCCGTGATCACTTCGCCGCCTTATCCCAACGAAAAAGATTACACCCGCACCACGCGCCTGGAGTCAGTTTTACTTGGGTTCATCAACAATTCCGCGGAATTGCAAGCATTGAAGCGCAATTTGATGCGCTCGAATACACGCACAGTTTATAAAGCCGATAATGATGATCACTGGGTCGCTCATCATCCGGAAATCCAGCGCATTGCCGCAGCCATTGAACAACGCCGTATTGAACTGGGCAAGACTTCGGGCTTTGAGCGACTTTATGCGAAAGTGACGAAACTTTATTTTGGCGGCATGAGCCGGCATTTGGCTGAGCTGCGGGACAAGCTTAAGCCCGGCGCCCAATTGGCGTATGTTGTCGGTGACCAAGCCTCCTATTTGCGTGTGATGATTCGAACCGGTCAGCTATTGGCTGATATTGCACAATCTTTGGGATATGAAGTCGTTGGAATTGATCTGTTTCGCACCCGACTTGCAACCGCGACAAAAGAACAGCTTCGCGAAGAAGTGGTGCTTTTACGTTGGCGAGGGAAAACAAAATGACGAATCGTTACACGCAGATTGTCGAAAGGATTTTTGGGGATCATTACCAAGATGGCGCAGAAGAGGTGGCTTTTGAACGCGAAGATATTATCCGTGCCGCTCGCGAATTAAAAATCAAGCTTCCCAAAAATCTGGGTGATATTCTTTACAGTTTTCGATATCGTGCAAGTCTTCCTGAATCCATACGCGTAAAAGCACCCAACGGACAAGAATGGATCATTCAACCACGCGGGCGCGCGAAGTATGCTTTTGTCGCAACAAGCTTGACGGTAATATCGCCTTCGGCCATGCAGCCGGAAATTAAAATTCCTGATGCGACGCCAAGCGTTATTGCAAAATATGCGCTTAGTGACGAGCAGGCGCTTCTCGCCAAATTGCGCTACAATCGGTTGATCGACATCTTTACGGGCGTCACCTGCTACTCCTTGCAAAGCCATCTCCGCACGTCCATTCCGAAGATGGGACAAGTGGAGACGGATGAAATTTATATCGGCTTGGATAAAAGAGGCGCACATTATGTTTTTCCGATTCAGGCCAAAGGCGGGAGGGATAAATTAGGCATCGTTCAAATTGAACAAGACTTCGCCATTTGCGCCGAAAAATTTCCATTATTGATTTGCCGCCCGATCGCGGCTCAATTTATGGCCAACGCCGTCATCGCGCTTTTTGAATTTGAGCAGACTGAAAACGGTATTGTGATTCCTGCCGAAAAACACTATCGTCTTGTTTCATCCGATGAAATGACGCCGGAAGATTTGGCAACTTACCGAAAACGTTCTTTTTAAAATGCATGCTGAAGAAAAACTTCCCGCCGGCAAAATCAAACTCGCCGTCACCTATCTCGAAATGCGAGAGAAACCGCAACCTCGAGAATTGACGCCGCCATCAGCGAAGATAAAAATTACACCGGCGATCAACCCGACCGTTTCATTTTATCGCTATCTTTATAATACCATCGGCGGCCCATGGCTGTGGTATGAACGGCGCCGGATGAGTGACGAGCAATTGCGCGACATTATTCAAAATCCCAAAGTTGAAATTTATGTCGTATATGTTGACGGCGTGCCGGCCGGATACGCCGAGTTGGACCGCCGGCACGAAACGGATATCGAGCTGGCTTACTTCGGCATCATGCCGGAATTTATCGGACGACGGCTGGGGCCGTTTCTTTTAAACTGGATTATCGACAAAGCCTGGAGTTACTATCCGCAACGATTCTGGCTGCACACCTGCACGCTGGATCATCCGAAAGCGCTCGCGGTCTATCAGCAGGCTGGTTTCGTGCCGTATAAAGATGAAGAGAAAATCATCGACGATCCGCGCGCGCTTTGAATTAAACGAATAAACTTATACGAGGAGGAGAGCATGTCATACGAAATCATCTTTTCCATTTGCAACACGGCGGTTTTGCCCGGCTGGCTTTTGCTTGCGGTTTTGCCGCGCTGGAAATGGACGGCGCGCTTGATCACGAGCGTGATTATTCCGGCGTTACTGGGGCTCGTTTATCTCTATCTGGTGATCACTCAATTTGGCAAGACGGCAGGCGGCTTTGGCGCGTTGTCGCAAGTGCAGCAACTCTTCCAAAATCCGGCCATGCTGCTCGCCGGTTGGATTCATTATCTTGCTTTCGATCTGTTCATCGGCAGTTGGGAAGTGCGAGACGCGCAGCGGCTGGGCCTCAATCATTTGCTGGTGATTCCCGGCCTCGCGCTCACGTTTTTATTCGGCCCGATCGGCCTTCTGCTTTATTTTCTGATTCGTTTGGCTGCGAAAAAAGAAACCCTGGTGGAAAATTAATATGCGTGAATTTTTGCGTACACTTTATCGCCGCAATCCGCCGCTCGTCGCTCTCGGCTGGCTGTTGATCGCCGCCTTTCTTTTCGCGTTCGTTGCTTCATTCTTCGATTCGCGCATCGTTACGGGAATCAACGCCTGGATCAAGCCGATGAAGTTCTGTCTCTCGGTGACGGCCTATTTGTGGACGCTGGCCTGGTTTCTTCATGACGTGCGCGACAGCCGGCGTTCCTTCAAAATCATCGGCTTCGGCGTGACCGTTGTGATGTTCATCGAAATGTTGTGCATCTACAGTCAGGCGGTCCGCGGCGTCCAATCCCACTTCAATTTCTCGACGGCGTATGACGCGGCCGTGTTCTCGATGATGGGAATAATGATTTACCTCAATCTGCTGTTCGACGTGTGGACCTTCGGTTTGTTTATCGTGAAAAAGCCGGTGATGCCGAATTCATATTTATGGGGCATTCGTTTGGGATTCCTCTTGTTTTTAATTTTCACTTTTCAAGGCCAATTGATGATCTCTCGCATGGCGCACACCGTCGGCGCGCCGGACGGCGGTCCCGGTTTGTCAATGGTGAATTGGAGCACGACCGGCGGCGATTTGCGTATCGCGCATGCTCTGGGTTTGCACGCGTTTCAATTTATTCCACTCGTGGGCTGGCTGCTCTTCAAATATCGCGCCCGATTGAATTTTATCGGATCACGTGCCGTGGCTTTCACGGTGTTGTTCGCGCTCATTTATGCCGGCGTTTGCTTAGGCCTGCTGGCGCAGGCGCTGGCGGGCAAGCCGCTGCTCTCGATCATGAATTGATAGCATAAAACGTAATTCGTAAAACGTAAATTTATCAGGAAAGGATTCGCCAAGATGGACAAACACGTTCGCAAAGTCGTGCTCGCCTATTCCGGCGGCCTCGATACCTCGATCATCATTCCGTGGTTGCGGGAAAATTATAAATGCGAAGTGATCGCGTACACCGCCGACATCGGGCAGGGCGACAACATGGAAGAGCTGAAAGAAAAAGCGCTGAAAACCGGCGCCAGCAAAGTGTATGTCGACGATCTGCGCGAGGAGTTTATTCGCGAGTACATTTATCCGACGCTCAAAGCCCACGCGATTTACGAGGGCCAATATTTGCTCGGCACGTCGTTCGCGCGGCCCATCATTGCCAAGCATCAAGTTTTAGCGGCGGAAAAAGAAGGCGCCGATGCGGTGTCGCACGGCTGCACCGGCAAAGGCAACGATCAAGTTCGTTTTGAGTTGACGTACAAAGCGCTCAATCCCAAGCTGCGCGTAATTGCGCCGTGGCGCGAATGGAACATTCGCTCGCGCGAGGAAGCCATTCGATATGCGAAAGAAAGAAATGTTCCCATCACGGCCTCGTTGACAAAAATTTATAGCCACGATCAAAACTTGTGGCATCTGTCGAGTGAGGGCGGTGAGTTGGAGGATCCGTGGCAAGCGCCGCCGGAAAGCATGTTCGGATTGACCGTCAGCCCGGAAGCCGCGCCGGACCGCACGACGATCATCACCATCGATTTTGAAAATGGCGAGCCCGTGGCGTTGAACGGCGAAAAAATGTCGCCGGTGCAATTGCTGGCGGAGCTCAACAAGCTCGGCGGCGAGAACGGCATCGGCCGCGTCGACATGGTGGAGAATCGCCTCGTCGGCATCAAATCGCGCGGCGTGTATGAAACGCCCGGCGGCACGATTCTTTACGCGGCGCATCGCGAATTGGAAAGTGTCGTACTCTCCGGCCAATTGTTGCGCATGAAAGAATCGCTGGCGCCGCGCTACGCCGAGCTGATTTACAACGGCCAATGGTTTACGCCGCTGCGGCAGGCGCTTGACGCGTTCATTCAAAAAACGCAGGAGAAAGTTACCGGCACCGTGCGGCTCAAGCTTTACAAAGGCAACGTCATCGTGCAGGGCCGCAAGTCGCCGTACTCGTTGTATCGCGAAGATTACGCGACGTTTGGCGAGGATGATGTTTACAATCAGCACGACGCCGAGGGCTTCATCAACCTCTTCGGCTTGCCGCTGAAAGTCAAAGCGTTGATCGATATCGAAGGCACGGGCATGAGCGAGTACCGGCAACCGGATTACAGCAAGTTTAAGAGAGATTAAGCGCACCCGGAGTGGCAAACTTAAATTTGTCACTCCTCTTTTTACATGACTCGTTATAGCGATGAACAGCAAGCATAAGAGCCCGGCAAAGGTCTGGAGCGGCCGCTTCTCCTCCGGCCCGGCGGAATTAATGGAAAAATTCAGCCGGTCGATTGATATTGACGGCGCAATGTGGGAGGAAGACCTCGCGGTCAATCGGGCGTGGGCGAAGGCGTTGCGCGCGGCGAAAATTTTAACGGCGGCCGAGGAGCAGAAAATTCAACGGGGGCTGCGCAAAATTGAAAATGAATTTTCCAGCGGGCAATTTAAATTTCTACCGAGCGACGAAGATATTCACGTCGCCACCGAGCGGCGCTTGACCGAGCTGGCGGGCGAAGCGGGCGCGAAAATTCATACAGGACGCAGCCGCAACGATCAAGTCGTGACGGACTTTCGGCTCTATTTAAAAAAACGCGGCGGCAAATTGCAGGAGATTATTCGCCATCTTGCCGGCGTGATTATCGCGCAGGCCGATGCGGCGCAGGAAATCATTCTTCCCGGCTACACGCATACGCAACAAGCGCAGCCGGTGCGATTGGCGCATTATTTACTCTCGGCGATTGCGGCTTTGCGGCGACACAGCGAGCAGCTAACGCAATTCGTTGATCGCCTCGACGAAATGCCGCTCGGCTGCGGCGCGGTCGCGGGCACGGCGTTTCCGATTGACCGCGTGCGCCTCGCCCAAGAACTCGGTTTCAGCCGCGTGATGGAAAATTCGATTGACGCCACCGGCACGCGAAATTTTTGCAGCGAAATTGTTTTCGTTTGCGCCGACATTTGCACGACGTTGAGCCGTTATGGCCACGATTTCATTTTGTGGAGCTCGCAGGAATTTGGCTTCATCGATCCCGGCGAAAAATTTGCCACCGGCTCCAGCATGATGCCGAACAAAAAAAATCCCGACGCGTTCGAACTCGTGCGCGGCAAAGCCGGCGTGGTGATCGGCCTGCTCACGGCAATGATGGCGTTGCAAAAAGGCCTGCCCGTGAGTTACAGCCGCGATTTGCAGGAAGATAAAAAAATCGTCTTCGAAGCTTTGCAAACGACGAGCGACTGCCTCGAAGCTTTTGCGGGAGCTTTGGCCACCTGTCGTTTTCGCGCCGAAAAAATGAATGCAGCGCTCGACAGCAGTTTATTTGCGACCGACATCGCCGACTATCTCGTGCGCAAAGGCATTCCCTTTCGGCAGGCGCACACGGTTGTGGCGCAGGCGGTGCAACACGCCGAAAAAGTCGCGTTCCGTTTGCATGAATTGCCGCTGGCGTTTTGGAAGTCGCTGCATCCTGTTTTTGACGATGACGTTGTGAAGTGTTTTGACGCCGGCGTGAGCGTTGAGCGGCGCAATGCAATCGGAGGGACGTCCATCGCGTCGGTGCAACGTCAGCTTGCAGGGGCAAAGCGATGGTTGCGGAAGGGTAATTTATGAAAATAATAAAGAATTTCAAGGCAGCCTTCGCGGCATTCTGCAAAAGCCTCGGCAGGAAGCCAAGAAAGCGCTGCAAAAAATTTCCACGCATCGGCGAGCCGGGCGCGGAAAAGATTTTGCTCTTCTCGCAGAGTTACCCCGTTTTGGCGTTGGAATCGAATGGGCTGCGCGTTCTGCTGCGTCTCGGCTTTGGTGAAGAGCGCAAGAATTACTCCGTTAGCTATAAATTGGCGCAAGCGGCCGCGCAATCGCAATTAAAATATTTTTGATTCTTCTTTATGAAATTATTTTACCGTATATTGATATGATATTGGCAGCGTGCCAGACGGCGCGTGAGGGGACTCGATCAACCGGCAAAGGAGAATTAATGCTTGCAGAAAATAGTTTATACGATTCAACCCCCGAAGTCAAACGCCGCGGCACCATCAACAGATTTGTGACAAAGACCTTGCATCGTGAAGAAGTTGTGATTGACCGGACAACGGGATTGATGTGGCAACAAGTCGCTTCGTCTCAACAGATGGTCTATAGTCTGGCCATGGAGTGGATCAATAGTCTGAACAAGCGCGGTTTTGCCGGCTTCGACGATTGGCGGCTGCCGACGTTGGAAGAAGCCATGACCCTGATGGAGCAAGCTCCCAACAGTGCGGGGTTGTTTATTGATCCGGTTTTCAATTCCAAACAGCGATCGTGGATGTGGACTTCGGATAGAGGGGCGGCGGAATCGGCGTGGTATGTCAATTTCAACTACGGCTATAGCAAACTGAATCGGATCAAGTCCGGCAACAACCACGTCCGAGCGGTTAGGCTGCGCCGGTAAATCAAGCAACGCATTTTTTAATCATCACAGCCGTAACATCGTCCTGCCGCTTGGCTTGATTGCCAAACGCAAAGAGGGTTGGGTAAATCACCTCCAAAATCTTTTGCGCGCTTTTCTGTTGATGCTGAATGATCATTGAAAAACGATTTCATCGAGGCCTGGCTGGAATCGAGTTGATCACGCAGCCGGTCATTGACCTTTACCCCCACAAAAATCGTGTTGCCATTGCTCTGCATATTTTTTTCTAGGCGACTTTTTTCTGAAGTTCGGGTTGTATGGAAATCTTGACCACTTGCTGACTACGCTCGAAGCGAAAATTGATTTTCGCTATTTCCAGCAAGCGAATTTGACAAATCAGGCAAATGTGGTATTTGTGCGGCTCGTAAGGCAGATCCAAGGGCTGCCGCATTTCGTGAAGGTAGCATTTGGTTCTCGGTGTTCGTGTCGTGGTTGGCATGGGATCGTCTCCGGTCAATGAAATTTCCAACGTCGCTCGGTAATTTGATCTTTTCTGCAGAGCAGTATCACGTGGCCTTGAAATTTAAATTCAAGGCCTTCTTGCGCAATTTCAAACAGCTTATTCGCGCACCAGCGGCAGATGAGGTGCTTGGTCTGGTCATAGTGTATGATGTCGTCGCTCTCGACGCCACAGAGATAACAACGAAAACATTGAGTCCTGGGCATGGGATTGTCTCCTGAATTCTTGCGCAAACAGTTTTGCGCTGGTCGCCTCACTGGCGCAACGGTGGCGGGCGTGATGAGCTGCTCCTGAGCGTATCTCCACAATCAACACAGAAAAGATTCTGGTTGCGCCGGCTTCTGGCATGGTTGCCCTCGCTACATTGTCGCGACGTAATGCGCGCATTCACCACGGTACCGCATTGCGGACAAAAGCGCACCGGCGACTCCGTGCGGCGATGATTCAGATTGGTGCAGGGATTGGGCATCATTTTTTATCTCCTTAATTCTTTTGTTTGAATCAATCGTTCTTCAAGCTAACGTGCAGCGCCGGTGCGGCCTACGGTGTTGAAGCTGCCGGCGCCGCAGATTGTCTGGCCACCTCAGCCAAAACGCTGGCAGGAAAGCGCCTGCCGAAAGATTCCAACTTTTTTAGCACAACTTCCGTCTCGGTGGATTTATTATCCTCCACAAGGGCCAGCTCGAAAGATGAGCCTTGAACGCGCTCTGCCGGCCCATTCCACACGGTTAACCATTGATACTTCCGCCGGTCTTTCGTGCCTTTGAGGAGACATTGGCTCGCCAGAAAAGCCTGCGTGTTCCCGGTGAGCCCCGCATACTTTTTGCCGAAGAACGGCAACAGTTCTTCGGCCATGAACCTTTCAAAATTCTCTTCCTTCACTCCGGTGTGGAGCTTGATCGGATCGTTACGAAATACTGTGTTCATGATTAGATTCCCTTTAGTTAAATGGATTTTGACTTTAATTCTTTTTCTGATCTTATAATGGCCTCCCGAATGGCGCCAAGAATCGACTCCTCGCTCGGCTCAGCGATGCGCTTCTTGTGAGAGCCTGATTCATACAAAAAGGCGGCTTCACCATTGGCTGGCAGCGTCATAATTTTTAGCCGCGGTTGTTCCGCCAGCAAATGGCGGCATATTTTTGGTTCCCCTTCTGCATCGAGCGGCGTGACGATGACCACATCCACCGGCCGGGCTTTGGCGGTGAGCAAGAGTTCAATCGGGTCGAGCACTTCGCCAACCACTTCCATATCCGGCTGACGCTCAATCATATTTCTGACCACATCAGACAGCATTTTGGGCCGGCTCGCTAATAATACTTTAATTTTTCGCATATATGGTCTTCGCCGTGAAATCAGTCTATTAAGATCGGCAAATCAGTGATAGGATTCAATAGACCGGCGGGTTCAAAAAAGGCCTATGGGCGGTACTAATACCTAAATAGATTTTACGGGGGAGAGTACTAGTACTCGAGCGTGTTCTCGCACCAGCTCCACCTTGGTTGTTCCGGCAGCAAACAAAGTTCGATTGTGCGGTATTATGCCAGCCAGAGCACCAATAATATTGACCAGTTGTTGATTCGCCGGCAGGATTATCTTCACATTCTTAATTGAGCATGTGCAGCTTTTGGGATAGCTTGACATATCGCACCCAGGGCTGCTGTGATAATTCTTTGACCGTCTGCGGCGAGACGGTGGCGGTAAAAATTTCTTGATTTTTCGAATAGACTCTGACGCCGATGCCATTGAGAAAAGTCGTGGCGGTTTCATCACGCGTTTTGGCCGTATAAATGAAAACCGCCAGTATCGGTTCTCCTGCGTTCTTGATTTTATCTACTGCCGCCGCCAGCGTGGCGTCGATTTTACGATAATTCATATGGCTTCCTGTTTTCGATGATTTTCTTTTCGGCTTTTTCCAAACTCATGTCTGCCGGAAAGAAAAACGATGATCGCGTTTTCCCATCTACCGCAAACATGCCATCCCATTCTGCCCAATACATAATGCGCTTGAACCCTCTTTTTTTGAGAAACGCTGCGGCTGCTTTGATGTTGTGCATGATGTTCCTCGCTTGAAATGTTGAATCATGATTCAACCCCTCACATAAATTTGCCAAACCTTTCTGCGAAAAGGCTTGAGCTCCCGATTCAGCGTTTCGTATTTTCATGAGGCGCCAACGCTCGAAACTGCATCCATCCGGAAGCTCAAGCGAGGCGACAATTCAATTCAAAGTTTAGCTGATCCTTTAATCATCCCAATGGAATACACCCGCTCTTGCCGCAATTCCAGGAGCCTGCTGAAGAGCTCGTCATCCAATTCTCCGGTCACTTCGAGACCATCATCTTTCTGAAAGCCCACGAGCGCTTGGCGAGCAGATTTGCTCAGGTTTCCATCTACCGGGCCATGGTAATAACCACTTTGCTGCAAAGCGCTTTGCGCCAACATAATTTCTATAAAAGCTAGAGAGTCTGTCATCGCTCGATTTGGCTTGCTTTTTTTTCAGCATTGCTGCTAGTTTATTTGAAACTCGTTAGGCCGCATATCACAGCGGGACTCGGCGCCGTCAAAGCACCGAGTCCCGTGGCCTACTCTTTAATTGGGGAAATCTCTTTTCAGGTTTTTTTCACGGCCATTACAGCTTTGGAACGCACAAAAGCGTAGTTAAGACTGTCCTCGTTCCAATTGGCAACCTTTTTGAACAATTCATCCGCCCTGGCTTTATCACCGGCCTTTGACTCTGAAACAGCCAAGAGGTAGAGCGTATATGGGTTTTCCTGATTCGCTTGCTTGAGATGCTCGATGGCCTTTCCATAATCACTCTTTTCAAAGTGGATACGTCCGACGAGTGCGTGATGGTTCTCCATTTCCTTTGGATCTTTTCCCGCTTCGATCTTGGCCTTGTATTCACCTGCCTTGACCATGGCTTTGTCGAAGTCTTTCCGTTTTGCGGCAATCACGGCCTCATCAAACAACGCGTGCTTGGTGAAATTTTCCTTGAGGGCTGGCGAAAGATTTGAGCTCGTCACCACTTTCCTGTATTCCATCAGGCTCAGCTCGGCTTTGTCAAGGTTTCCGGTCTCAATGTAGATATCGCAATTTGCCGAATGCGTTCCCGCTTGCCATTCGGGAAGACCTTCTTTGGTCGCCATCTGCAAGATTTTTTCGCCCTCTGCTAGCGCCTGCGGGTGCTTGCCTTCATAGACGTAAGAGCCGGCAATCGCAGCCATATCCGTGAGTTTTCCTGACGGTGTCGTTTCTATTGCCATGGCTTTACGATAGGCCTCGCGTCCCTCTTCGTACTTGTCCATGAAAACCAGGTTGTCGCCGATCTTGCGTTGTGAGAAGGCAAACTTTGGATTCAATTCCACCGCCTTCTTATAGTTTGTGATCGCCTCATCGTGCCGGCCCATTTTTGCATACAAATCGGCAAGAGAATCGTAGGGATTGGCTTCGCTTGGAACGAGGCGAATATAGTTTTTGAAGGCCTCTTCGGCTTTGCCATAATCGCCTTTCTCGTAATGAGCGTAACCTAAAAGATTGTAAGTTGGCGCAAAGTCTTTGTCGATTTTGATCGCCTTGTCAAATTCGGCAATCGCCTTCTCATCTTCATCTCGTCCATAATGGGCGGCGCCGAGAAAATAATGCGTGCGCTTGTCATTGGGAAACTTTTGCGCCAACTGCTCCCAAAGCTGCACGGCCTTGACAGGATTGTTATCTGCATCCGCCTGTGTGGCCTCAATGATGAGTCGCTCACCTTCGGAAACTTTGGGTGCTAAAGCCACGGCGTGCTGCAAATGCTTTTGGAAATCCATCGCCGAGGTCGCAGTAAAAGCCCGATATAAGTGGGCGAGCGCAAAATTCGGATCTTTTTCGACAGCCTTTGAGAAAATTTCTCTGGCTTCGTCAGTACGAATATTTTCAGACTTCTGACGAGCATCCAGAAAAATTTTGCGGGCTTCGTCCGATTTCGTGGTGAGGGGAATCTCACCTTGGGCGCCAGCGATTGTCGGCAGGACAATCAACAGCGCTAAAACTAGCACCCAACTTATGCGTGATACTCTGAAAAACTTACTCATTGTAATTCTCCTTAACTTGTTTTGGTTAAACGACATTCCACAACAAACATCCCTTTCGTCATCTTGCCTGGCGCAATCAATCACATTCGCCTCCTTTCCTGGCTTTTTGATTTTGCGCCAAGCGGCTATCCGCCAACTGGTGGGCGGCAAATTTAATTAATCAGTGCTTGGATGCATGGCCCCTCCCGGAGGGCGCCAAGGATTGACTGTACGGAGGGCTCGTCGATCCGCTTCTTGCGGGAGCCAGATTCGTACAAAAAGGCCGCTTTACCTTTTGCCGACAGCGCCACGATTTTCAACTGCGGATGCTCTGCCAGCAAATGGCGGCATATTTGGGGTTCTCCCTCTGAATCAAGCGGCGTGACGATGACCACATCCACCAGCCGTGCTCTGGCGGTGAGCAAGAGCTCGATCGAGTCAAGCACTTCGCCAACTACTTCCATATCCGGCTGGTGATCGATCATGTTTCTGATCACGTCAGATAGCATCTTGGGCCGGCTCGCTAATAAAACTTTAATCTTGCGCATGCCTGGTCGCCTTGTCTGAACACGCTACCGGGTGAGTTCTTAAATTTGCGTGAAATCAATGTTACCAATATCGTCAAGTTAGAGCAGGGATACAATAGACCGACAGGTTCAAAAATGGTCTAAGGGCAGGAATAGTCCAATGAAGGACTTAATCGGATTTTACGAGCGGAAGTACCGATATTCTATGAAAGGAAAGTACTGGTACTAAGGACGCGGTCTCTCTATGAATTCTTGTTCAACAGGTTTCTCTCGCGGGCATATTGTACGGCTTCGAGGCGGCTATGCAGTTGGAGCTTGTCGAGAATATTATGGACGTGATTTTTTACCGTCTGTGCTTCAATGGAGAGATGCTGAGCAATTTCTTTGTTGGATAACCCGGCGGCTATCTCATTGATAATTTCCAGTTCGCGGCCGGTCAACTTAACGGAACTCGGCAGTATTCTCGGCAGGCGTTCGCTGGCCAACTCGGCGATGCGCGAGAAGAGCGAAGCCGCCATCTGGGGCGAAACGAACGACTCACCGCGGTGGACCGATCGAATGGTTTCGACCAGATAGTCAAATGAGGCTTCCTTTAAAACGTATCCGGCGGCCCCGGCCTCGATGCACGCCATAATTTCATCGGCCAAATCGACCATGCCGAGGATAACGACTTTCACGGCCGGCAAATCTCGGCGCAGCTCTTGCGTCACCTCGATCCCGTCCTTGCCCGGCATGCCAATGTCAATGAGCGCCACCTCCGGGTCCGGGTGCAGGTCTTTGATTTGTTCAAGAGCCTTGCGGCCGCTTGCCGCCGCGCCAATGACGGTAATATCGGCTTGCTCGGCCAACATGGAAGCGAGGCCTTCCCGCAGCAAGCGATTATCGTCAACAATGAAAACGCGAATCGGCTCATTCATACGAACAATGGCAATCGTTGAAAGTTTTTTGACAGCATAACAGGATTTGCCGGATATTGATTCAACCCGATTGATCTTGTTATTCTGTCTAAAATAAAAGGGAAATTACTTCGACAATGTTGAATTACGATTCTGATGTCCAAGAACTCATCCCCCGGCCCCTTCTCTTGGGAAGAGAAGGGGTGAAAGCAGATAAGAAAATCTAAAAATCCCCTTCTCTTTTTAAGAGAAGGGGATTTAGGGGATGAGTTTTTTAAGTTAACATTGTCAAGTTGCACACGGATTATCAGCGTGAGTTTTTGATCCGCGTGGTACCTTTTGGTAGCGGCTTGTCGCGTTACGTTGTTTGCAAAACCAACGCCGGTTCTTTCCTTCCCAGCTTCTTCAAAAACCGATAATGCGCCGCCACGGCCGCGCGGATGGTGGGATACGACATGTATTTGACGCCGAACTCGCGGCAGGTATTCTCGACGATTTTGCTGATCGCCGGATAATGAATGTGGCATACGCGCGGGAAGAGATGATGCTCGATTTGAAAATTCAAGCCGCCGAAATACCACGCCGCCAATTTATTTTTCCGCGCAAAATTTGCCGTGGTTTCCACTTCGTGAATCGCCCATTCGTTGTCGATCGCGCCGGTCACCGGATGCGGCTCGGGAAACGCATTGTCTTCCACCACGTGCGCCAATTGGAAAACCGTGGCCATCGTGATGCCGAGGAGAAAATGCACGAAAACATAAAAGAGCAAAACATACGCGACCGGATGAAAAAACATCGGCAGCACCAACATATAGCCGAAGTAAAACATCTTGGTGAGAAAAAAGAGGAAGGACTCGGCCGGGCCGGGCTTGGGGAGTTTGTAGTCGCCGATGCGGCCGGTAAAAAATTTGCGAAAATCGCCGTAATTGATCCACGCCAAAGTCATAAAGCCGTAAAGCGGAAAGGCGTACCAATGTTGAAAGCGATGCCAGGGACGGCGCTCTTGCGCCGGGCTGAAGCGCATGAGCGTGCCGACGTGGATATCATCGTCCAGCTCGTTGATGTTGGTATAGGTGTGATGCAGAACATTGTGCTTGTGCCGCCAAAACATTTGGCTGCCGCCGATCAGATCGAGCGTGAAGCCCATCAGCCGATTGACTTTGGGGCTTTTCGAATAGCCGCCATGGTTGCCGTCGTGCATAATATTGAAACCGACGAGCACGAAACCCTGCGCGACCAGGAAAGCCGAAATAATCGCGAGAATGAGCGAAGAAGAAAAAAACACCAGCAGGACATACGCCGTTGCCAGCCATGCCGTAATCACCACGGTTTTCAAAACCATCCGCCAGTTCGCGTGCGGGGAAAGCCGGTTTTCTTCAAAATAAGTATGCACGCGCTGCTTGATTTCTTGATAGAAACCGATCCGGCCGGGGAAACTGATCTTCTTCATGTCATCCTTCCATCGTAAAAAGTGATATTGATTTTTGTATGCAAAACAAGAACTATTAATATGCGGAATCCTGCGGTCTTTGTCAAGTGATTCCGAAATTTTTTAGGAAATTTTTCCGGTAAGTGAGGTTGAAACAGTTTGCGGTCTCAGCGAAGATGAATTTTATTGGTGAATTTAAATCTTTTTTCGTTATTCCCAAGCCTAGTTGCCGCCGCGATTATTGCGGCCAGCCCATATTCCAAGCATTTCACCCAATTCGATTCTTGCCACGTGCCGGTGCGGGCGTAGCCGTCCAAAATCCAATAGGCTAAAAATATCGTCGCGCTCCATGCCATCCAGCCTGGTTGCCGGATGATGCACAAGAACGGCAAAATCCATAATAGATACCAGGGCTGCACGGTTGGTGAAAGCAATAAAAACATCCCAAGAACATTGAGAGTCAACAAGGGCCACGCCAGCAGCGGACGGAAAGAGGGAAACGATTCCTTCGCACTTTTTTCTTTACTGTATTTCCGCCATTGCACCAGCAAGAAGCTCAGAAAAAAAAATACCATCAATGCTTTCGTTGAAAGCAGCGCCAAATCGACGCGACGCGTGAGGAGAACTTCAGCGGTGATATCCCACTGCGGCGGAATCATCAGCTTGGTGACCAGCGTATTGGGCAGCAGCGCGTGAATCGGTTCATAAAATAGCGCAAAGATTGAATCGTTGAAACGCCACTTGGCGGCGTATACCGTCAAACCGGAAACGAGATTTTGGCCGGCGTCCGCGAACGGCAAATATGAAAAAAAAACTATGGCGATAAAAAAAACCAAAAGAACGAGCGCGCGGCTATCGAGGCGCGCCTTTTGAGCTTTCTTTTGTAATAATAAAAATGGCAGCAGCAGCATCGAGAGAAATTTGACGAGAAACGCCAGCGCGAAACAAAACATCGCGGCGACTTTCTTTTGTCGCAGCGCCAGCAGAACTATCGCCGCCAACATGAACAAAGCGCCGGCGCCGTCGATATGGCCGCTGCCGGCAATTTCAACGACGGCGAGCGGATGCCAGGCGTAAAATATGGCCCACCACGATGGCGAGCCGAATTTCGGCAAAACCCAAAAGAGCAACGCAACGATCAGCACGTCAAGAAAAATTAAAATCCCTTTTAGGGCAATGATGCCGCCGCCGAATTGGTGCGCCAAATAAAAAATCGCCTGCAACACCGGCGGATAAACCGTGACGACTTCTTTGTGATTGATGAGCGGAAAAATTTCTACGTCACGCAGGTGAGCCAATTCGGTCGCGTTCGGGGGATAACGAAAAGGATTGAGGCCATTCGCCAGCACGCGGCCATCCCACAAATAACGATAGAGGTCATCCGAAAGCCACGGCGTTTGCGGCAGCAGAGCGAGACGAAACAAAACGGCAAAGATGAAGATCGTTAATAGAAACCGATGATCGGTTGCGAATTCGGCGACATGCAGGCGAAGCAACAGCCAAATTACAACGCCGAGAAGAAAAAACTGCAACGCAATGAGGCTAAAAAAGAAAAGCAGATGCTGACGAAAATTTTTTACTGCAAGGCCGGATTTTAGCATCGGCAGGAGTTCAATCAGCTTGCCGCTCACGGGACGCGGCGCTGAGTTTGTGGCGGGCCTCTCGCCTAATTGGCTCAACAAAAAATACAACCACAGCGTCAGCGCGCCGGCGATGATACAAATAGCAAGCGTGAACGTTTGTTTGTATCTTGTTGCTTCTTGCCGCACGCCGGCGGTTGGGGCAGGCCTCATGCTGAAATCATTTTCACTCATTGAAGTTTGGCGTTTTCTCCATTAACGTTTGGCCGCTGCCAATCATTCCCCGCCGCTTCTTGAAGCGTCGCGCCCCACTGCAAATTTTTCGCCTGTTTGAACGACGCGCGATTTTTTTTATAAGCGCGATGCTGAATAATCCCGCCGGCGGAGCAGAGTGCTGCCTCGGCATAAGCCTTCGTAACTTGCGGCGCGCGAATGATTCTCGCTTTCGGCGTGCCAACTGGCGCGAAACGGGCCATCGCCGCGTAAGAAAATTTGCAATCTTCCCATGGTGAAATCGCCGCTTTCGCGCGGCGCTGAAATTGCGGTCGCTGCAACCGCTGCGGGAAATGGCACCAATCATCGACGAGCGGACAGGATTTATCGTGCGGACAGGGCGCTAACGTTCGTGCGCCCAATTGCAGCAATTGCTCGCGGGTTCTCTTGAGCGCGGGAAACGCGGCAGACGTGCCGGGCTCAACAAGCAACAACACACCGGCGCAATGTTTCCACGCATATGTCACGATTCGGTATTGATCGGCGGCGTTGAGCTCGTTCAACACATGCCCGATGACAATGAGATCATAAGTGCAATCGATCTGCGGCAGTTGATGGCGAAGCTCGAGTTTTTGCCATTGTGAACCGCGCAGGGCGGAATGCGCCGAAGACTGCGCTAATTTTTGTCCCACTGCAGTGAAAGCCGGCTCTCTTTCCCAGGCAGCGAGACGAGTTAAAGACGGCCAATGCTCAATCGCCGCCCACAACGCCGTGCCGGGCCCGCTGCCGATATCGAGCAGCGATTGCGGCAGCCAATTCGGCGCTTGTGCTTTCGTCGCTGTCATCGCGCCATGGAGTTGCGCATAGGTTGCCGGGAAAATCTGCGCGAGATATGCAAGAATTTGCTCGTCACCGCGCGCGAAATTTTTCGGCCGGATTTCCCGCTTGCCGCGATAACGCCGGCTCAACGCTCGCGCTTGGGTTAGCCATTGCTTCGCTGGTTGCGTTTTGAGAATTTCGCGAATTGCGGTTTCTAAATTTTGCGGAAGAGCGAGCATTTTTGAGTTAAAAGATATTGAATCAGTTTGCCCCAAATTATTTTGCCTTACAATTAAAAAATAAAATCAAATGGTCTTGCCCTAAATCGTTTTGCCTTTGGTCGATCGGTTGCGGCTGTTGCCCGCTGCGAATTATTCCGGCTATTAGCTACAACGCTTTACCCAGCGCAAAATACCAACGATGTTGCCGGTTTTTCTCTCCGGGCAACGGATGGCTCAACCAGAACGGAAAATAAATGCGAAATGAAAACTCCGAGAGGAAATTGACGCCGAACAAACGCGCTTGCGAGCCGCCGAAACTCAACGCGGCGCCGGCATCCGCGCGCGTCAATGCTTGAGCGTCGCGCCTCGGCCAAATCGCGCCGCGATCATAAAATAGAAAAGCAGAAAGTCCGGCGATATTAAAATTCGGCTCCAGCTCGAAATTAAAGCTCGCATACTTTTCGGCTAATAGCGGCGTGCCGGTGTAGCCGCGCAAATTGCCGCCGCCTTCGACGAGACGATGCGCGCCGCCGCTCCATTCGCCAACGGTTTTCAATTTGTCGTGGCGAAAACGCGTGCGGGCGTCCGCGCCTTCGCCGTGAAATAAATCTTGCCGCGGCAATCGATCCGGGCCAAATGAAGTGCCGAGATTGCCTTGCAGACGCGCCCATACGCCGGGGAGCCGATAACGCGCGCCGATTCTGCCGCTGATTTTCGTGAAATGAGAATCGCTTGACGGCAATGTGCTTTCGATGCGCCAGCGAGTTGAGCCGGAAAATTGTCCGCGCGCCAAACGGGCGCTGGCTTCCAAATAACCCAATAAAATTTCCCCTCTCTCCCATTCTTGCAATCTAATTTTTCCGGTGTCGTTTGCCGTCGTCCGGAAGGTGTAATTCTGGTCGAGCAAACGCGAATAGTTCAAACCCGCTTGCCATTCGACGCCGTTGAAAGAAGTTAAACGGCGCAGGATTTGAAATTGCAAGCGCGCCTCAGCCTCGAAACGCCCTTCATTTTTTCGTGCGAAAAGCGCGTAGCGATTGCGCAAATTAGTTCGACGCAACGGATGGCTATAACCGACGGCGCCGTCGATTTCCTGCGAAAGAAAACCGTAGTTGAGTTGCAGCGCCAAATTATTGTAGAAAGCGCGATAACTCGTGCGCGTTCGCGCGCCGAGGCGAAGGCCGTCCACGCTGTTGTAACCAATGTCCGGTTTCCAGAGCACGACGTAGGCGTCGCCGGGCATGAAGACATAACGCATAAACGGCAAATCAGGTTTAAATTCAAAACGCCGCCGGCCGTTGTTGAGCAAGTTGGCGTCCATGATTTGATCGTTGGGATCGACCGCGACGCGGCCGGGTTTCTCCGGCGTTTCAAAAACGATTTTCGCGGACGCGCTTTTGCCATCCCAACGCTTCACTTCTTTTTGGCCGTCGCCGCGCTCCAGTTCAATTTCCACCGGCATGATGCCGTCGCCTTTGCGCTTGATTTCAACCTCGGTGACCCAGGCGCCGTCTTCGCGCTGCTTTTTTGTAATCTCGCCTTTTTGATAATCCACCGTCGGGGTTTGATGCAGCCATTGGTTGAAAAACCAATCCAATTTCTGCTTGCTGATCCGTTCGCAAATCGCGATGAAATCGGATTCGCCGGCATGTTTGAATTTCCATTCCGCATAATAATTTTTCAGAATTTCAATGAAAGTCGAATCGCCGACGACGTAGCGCAGCATCTCATAAAACAAATTCGCTTTCATGAAGGAATTAAAAAACATGCCGGGCGGGTCTTTGTATTGATGAATCGAATTGGCAATCGGCTCGTTTTGGCCGGCGGTCATATACAGGCGCGTGAAGTTGCGCAGCAGCTCGTTGATCGACGGCAGCGGATAAAGCTTGGCCAATGCCCCCAAATCTTTGCGGGCGCTGTCGGCGTCGTATCCCAATTTGCCGTGGCGTTTTTCCGAAAAGTCTTTGGCAAAAAAGAGCGCCAGTCCATTGGCCATCCAGCTTTCACGCACGCCGTTATTGCCGACGATGCCGGGAAAATAAGCGCGCCCGAGTGAAAAAATCAGATTGAAAACCTCGCTGTCTGCAAGCAAAATCATCGGCGGCTGGCCGGTTTCGCGCTGCGCCGACATCACGATATTGAGTTGTGAAAACGGATAATCGCCGGCATTGTTTTGCATATAACGCCGAACGGCATCGAAGTTGTTGATGACTTCTTTGGCAAAAGCTCGCTGCGAATTGCCGCGGCCAAAAACATTCACCGGAAAAGAAGAGGCAAATGTCGTCCGCACGAAGGCCGGTGAAATGCTCCAGATAAAATTTTGCGCCTGTTCGGCGTGGAAGCGCAATTTGCGCGGTTGGGATTTGCGCAGAACCTGCCGCGCCGAATCTTGCCAGGCATTAAACTTTTTGTCGTTGATCGCCGTGTCGACCGTAACTTCATTCCAGCCCGGGTCGCCCTCGACTAACTCGCCCGATCCGACAACGATATAATTTCCGGGAACGGTGATGGTCGCGTCGACCGCAGAAAATTCGCTATAAACGCTTTGAGCTTCCATCAAAAAATGAAACGGCTCGGCGTTCCAGCCGTTACGATCATAAACCGCGACGCGCGGATACCACTGCACAAAATCGATTTGCAGCTCGTCCGGCGACCAACTTCTGAGGCGCCGATTGTTGGGACGATCTTCCGAAGTTGGGCGAGAAAAAGCTTTTTTGTAATCTTGGGTGTAGCTTAATCCCAACACCAAAGAATCGCCGGGAAGCAAATGGGACGGCAGCGGCAAATCCAAAATCGTATCGTGAAAATCGAACGCGCGCAGCGGAAATTCCGTCTCATGTCCAATCGCGTGAAATTGCACGCTTTGAATGGTGAGCTGATGATCGGCATCCTGAATGACGCGCACGCTGCCGCGTTGGAATCGCCGCATTTCCCGAACCGCGGTATTCTCTTCATCGAAAAAAGCATTGGCCGGCGCTTGCAGATAAATTCGTTTGAGCGTGTCGGGTGAATTGTTTTTATAGGTCAAAGTCAAATGACCCGCGAGCGTTTTGCCGGTCGTATCAAACCCGGCTTCGATTTGATAACGCACGCCTTGTTGAAAATAAGAACGTTTGGCCGAATTGGTCTGGCTAATGCCGAAAACCGGAACGAGCAAAATTAAGATGAAATCAACAAGTCGGATTTTCATATTTTTTATCCGTTTTTAGTCAACGCCTCCCCTTTTTTAACGCCCCACATAAAAGCAAACGCAATGCCGACGGCGATGGCGCCGTAAAAAAATGTCACGCGATAATCATTGTGAAAAAGCGCAATCGTTTTTCCCGCCAAAATCGGCCCGACAATCGCGGAAGATTGAGACGCGAGATAATACAAGCCGGTATACGCGCCAAGGCGTTCCTGCGGCGCGCTGTCAATAACCATTGGCAGTGAATTGACCAAAATCAACGACCACGCCACGCCGGCAAGCGTGAGTAGAATTCGCGCGTGCCACGCACTGTGTACGAAATAGCCACAGGTTAGCAACAAAGCAAACGCCACGAGGCCAATTTGAATCGCGCGTTTGCGGCCGACGCGCGCGCCGATCAAGCCGCCCGGCACCGAAAACAGAATGATGCTCAACGCAAAAAACGCCATCAGCGCCGTCGCTTGTCCGCTATCGACATTTAGAACATTCACGGCAAATGAAGTGAAGAAAACCTCGAGCGCATTGAAGCCGAGGAACCAAAAAAAGATCGCGGCCAATAATCGCAGCGCCGAACGATCGCGATCAAAAATGACGGCGCGCAAACTGTCCAACAATTTGGGTTCTGGTACGCCCGCTTCGCGTTGTTCCGGATTTGGTTCGCGGATAAAAACTAACACGACCAAACAAGCCAGCATCATCACGACGCCGCCAAAATAAAAAGGCGCAGCGGCGGAAATTTTGAACAGCATCCCGCCGGCAACCGCCGCGAGAATACCGCCAATGCCGCCCATGAGATTGATGACGCCGTTCGCTTGCGAGCGCTGCGGCGACGGCGTGATGTCGGGCATCAACGCGATCACTGGCGTGCGAAAAAGATCCATGCTCAAGAGCATGAGGCAAACCGTCAGCATAAACAGGCTGAGATAATCGCCCAACATATGCGGTATCGCCATGAAGCTGATCATCGCGAGCGGCGCGCCGGCGGCGATAAACGGTTTGCGCCGGCCCCACGAGGTGCGCAAACGATCCGACCAGGCGCCGACATACGGCAAAATAAAAAGCGCGGCGAGATTGTCCAACGTCATGATGAATCCGGTCAACGTCGTGCCGAGCCCGAAACCGGTTACGCCCGCGCTGGTGGAAAAATCCGAACGCCCGGCCTGCAGGAAGATCGGCACGTATGCATTGTAAACGCCCCATAAAAGTGAGATTCCCATAAAACCAAAACCGAGCAGAAAAAGTCGAGTATAGGAAACGCGCATCCAGCCTCCGGGTGAAGCACGATGATTTAGTTACGCCAATGATTATGACGAGAGTTCATGAAACCTGGTTTAGAGCGATTCGCACAAATTGCCAAAAAACTGCTTGACAATGAATCCGGCGGTTCGTATCTTGGAAACGAATTTTAAATATGTAGTTTCCATGAAAGATCTAGCGGCGGTGGTTGGCCGTTTTATTTTATTTTTTCGGAAACTTTAAAAACTATCATCGTTTCCTTTATTAAAACGCATGAACGCGCAAACGACGGAAATGCGCCGCCGTATTTTTTTGAAGACGCAAGAAAAATTCGCCGCCATTGGATACGGCAAAACTTCGATGGACGACATCGCCGGCGAGCTGGGCATGAGCAAGAAGACGCTTTACAAATTTTTTCCGACCAAGCTCAAACTGGCGGAAATGTTGGTGGAGCACGTTTTGGCCGAGATCAATCGCCGTTGCGACGCTATTTTGGCCAGCCCGCTTCCTGCCGTCGAGAAGCTGTTTCGCATCGTGGAGATGATCACCGAACAGCAGCGCGGCTTTGTTACCAAAACCTTGTTGGAAAGTTTGCGCAGCCATTTGCCGCATCTGTGGCAGCGCATCGAAGCCTTCCGCCGCGAGCGTATGCGCAAAAATATGGAAACCATTTTCACGCAGGGAAGGCGCGACGGCACGCTGCGCGCCGACTTCAATCGCGAAATGTTTTTTCATTTTCTCGTCGGCGCAATCAACGAAGGCATCAATCCCGAGGTTTTGATCAATTCGTCCTATTCGATGCATGACGCGTTGTCGGCGTTGATCGACATTTTTATGAACGGCGCGTTGACGACAAAAGGCCGCGAGCAGTATCAAAAACTCAAAGCCGCCAATATTTCGCTAAAGTAATTTGGGAGCAGCAAATGAAAATTTTTTTGATGGCGACGACGTTGTTTTTTGCCGCAGGATTCAGCCGCGCGCAAACACCGCTTGGCCTCGATGAAGCTTTGCATTTGGCGCGACAGAATAATCTACAACTTCAAAAGCAACAACAAAAGCAAAAAATTGCCGAATTGGAAATCGCCGTCAAACGCGGCCAGCGCCTACCAGCGCTCGACCTCAGCGCCATTGCGTCTTATACTGATGAGATCGCCAAGCTGAATATACCGATTGAGCGATTCGGGCTTCCCTCGTCGCCAAATTTCGGGCAACCAAGCATCGAGCTTGGCGGCCATGATCGGACGGACATCGCGATCGGCGTGCGCCAACCGATCTTCACAGGCTCGAAGTTGCGTACCCAAGTCGAATTGGCGCAAACGGCTTTGGCGTCGGAGCAAACACGGCTGGCAGTTCTGAATCAACAAACGGCGTATCAAGTTTATTGGCTTTTCTATCAAGCGCAAAGCTTGCAGAAGGAGCGTAAAATTCAAGAAGCCAGTTTGGCGCGTCTGAACGTTCAGCTTCAGCAAATCCGCAGTTTGTTCGGCGCGGCGCAGGTGATGGCGTATGACACGCTGCAAGTTTACAATCAAACTTTGCAGCTCAAAATTCAAATGGATCAAAATCAGCGCGACCAGCGGCTCGTCGCTTTGCAGATGGCGCGACTGTTGGATTTGCCGGAGACGCGGCCGTTGGCTGAAATGGATTTATCCAAACCGCCGGAATTTCGCTCGCCGCTCGATAGCCTCAAACAAATGGCGATGCAGCGCCGGCGCGAATTGAGCGGCGTTCGACTCGGCCAACGCAGCGCGCAGCTCAGCCGCAAGCTGGCGAAAGCAAACTATTTTCCTGATGTCGGCGCGGAAGCGAAATATCATTACGGCAAGCCCGGTCTCAATCAAGTCGCGAATGATTGGATGGATTACGGCACTGTCGGCGTCAGCTTGCAGTGGAATTTGTGGCGCTGGAATCAGGATCGTCGTCGCCTCGAAGCTGCGGAAGTTGAATACAACCGTTTGACGCTCGAAGAGCGCGAGCTTTTGCGCAGCATTGATTATGAAGTTGAGAGAAGCTGGGAAAATGCCGGGTTTGCCGTCAAACAAATTCAGTTGGCCGAGCGATTGTTGGCGCAACAAGAAGAACGCTATCGCATCGTGAACATGCAGCAGCGCGAAGGCGTGGCGACGACAAATGACGTGATCGTCGCCGAAGCTGATTTGACGCAAGCCGAATTGCAATTGCAGCGCGCTTTGATTCAATACTATTTGTCGCAAAGCGAAATTTTGTTGGCAACCGGCGCGATTGCCGAATAACGGAGGAGACCATGAAAAAAAACGCGAAAATTTTCTTGTTGGCGTTTTTGATTTTGACGGGCTGCGAGAAGAAAAACGACTCGACGTTTCAAGCCAGCGCCATCATCGAAGCCACGGCGATTAAAGTCGCAGCCCAAACCGGCGGGTATTTGCTGAAAGTCAATTTCGACGAGGGCGACGAGGTCAGAAGCGGCGACACCCTGGCGGTGGTCGACGCCGAGAAATTGGGCTATCAGCGCGATCAGGTGCAAGCCAACCTCGACGAGCTGAACGTGCAGCATCGTCTCGCTGCAACCAACCTGCGCCGCGCGCAGGAAGATCATGATTACGCAAAAACCAAATACGAACGTTACCGCGATCTCTTTCAGAACAATGCCGCGTCGCAGCAAGTGCTCGATGATTTAAAAATCGCTTTTGACCGCGCGGCGACCGCCCGCGAAGCGGCGCAGCAAAGCTTGCAATCCACCGCGAGCAAAGAGAAAGGTCTCGAAGCGCAAACCAAATTGCTGCAGCGCCAGATCAACGATGCGATGGTGAAAGCGCCGATCAGCGGCACGATTACGACACGATTTTTTGACGCCGGCGAAACGATTCCGTCGAATGCGCCCATTGTCGAGCTTATCGATCTTTCCAAAATGTGGGCGAAAGTTTACGTCTCGGAAACATATTTACCGCGGCTCAAAATCGGCCAAACCGCGCAAGTTAAAATCGATGGCGCCGATCAAACTTTGAACGGCGCGGTCGCGTGGATCAGCTCGAAAGCCGAGTTCACGCCGAAAAATATTTTGACGCAAGAAAGCCGGACGGCGCTGGTTTATGCGGTGAAAATCAGCATTGATAATCCCGAGCGCATTTTGAAACACGGCATGCCGGTGGCTATCACGCTGCGGCCGGCTTCGTGAGATTTTTTATTTTGAGCACGGATGACACAGAGGACGCGGATTTCCACAGATCAAAGCCGTTATAGTGAAAAATAAAACAGAACCAAAACCATATGATCCGCGTCAGCCGTTTTCTGAAAAAGATATTTCGACCTAAATGACCGACATCGTCGCTATCGAAAATTTTAGCAAGCGCTACGGCAAAATCCAAGCAGTCGAACGACTTTCGCTCAACATTGCGAGCGGCGAGTTGTTCGGCTTGATCGGCCCGGATGGCGCCGGCAAAACCACGACGATGCGCACGCTTTGCACCTTGCTGCCGCTCGAAGACGGGCAGATGCGAATCGGCGGTTTCGATGTGCGCCGTGATGTCGCGTCGATCCGAAATATGCTTGGCTACATGCCGCAACGATTTTCGTTGTACCCCGATCTTTCCGTCGAGCAAAATTTGATGTTCTTTGCCGATTTGTTCGGCGTGGCGAAGTCGGAAAAAGAAAAACGTTTGAAGCAACTGTATCATTTCAGCAAGCTCGAGCCGTTCAAAGATCGTTTGGCCAAACGACTGTCCGGCGGCATGAAACAAAAGCTGGCGCTCTCCTGCACGCTGATTCACACGCCGCAAGTTTTGATTCTCGACGAGCCGACCACCGGCGTCGATCCGGTGTCGCGGCGGGAGTTTTGGGAAATTCTGCGGCAATTGCGGGTCGACGGCGTGACGATTCTGGTGTCGACGCCTTACATGGATGAGGCCCTGTTATGCAATCGCGTCGCATTCATGCACAAGGGCAAATTGTTGGCGCTGGATGATCCGGGCGTGATCATCAAACATTTTCCGCATAAGCTCTACGAAATCGTGACGCCGAATCCACAATTGTTGGTGGCGCATTTTAAACGCGAGGCGCAAAGTCGATCCGTGCAAATTTTTGGCGACCGGTTGCACGTCAGCTTTGCGGCGCCGCTGACAAATGAGATGATCAATCGCATTGTCAAAAGCGCGCCGGAACCCATCAGTGATATGCGCGAGATCGAGCCTGGTATTGAAGACACCTTCATGGAGCTAATGAAAACGGCCAAGTTGTAGGAAAAGTCATTCGCAAAAATTCGCCGAGTTGTTTTAGTAAGTTTTCCGGCGAAACTCGGCGGCTTCGGTTATCTTCGACGAGAAAATTCGCACTTGGAAATTTATTATGCCTGACTACGCGGTCCAAACCCAAAATCTCGGCAAGCGCTTCGGAAAATTTGAAGCGGTAAAAAATCTCAACCTGGCGGTTCATGCCGGCGAGATTTTCGGTTTTCTCGGCGCGAACGGCGCCGGCAAAACGACGGCGATTCGCATGTTGTGCGGTTTGCTGCTGCCCTCATCCGGTGCGGGCCAAGTTGCCGGATTCGATATCTATCATGAGAACGAAAAAATCAAACAACGCATCGGCTACATGAGTCAAAAGTTTTCTCTTTATGAAGATTTAACGCCGGCGGAGAATGTCGAATTTTATGGCGGCGTTTATGGCTTGAGGCGGCAGGCTTTGTTAAAAAAACGCGCCGAGCTTCTCGAAGAATTGGGTTTAGCCGAACAGGCCGAGGTGATGACGCGGTCGCTGCCGTTGGGATTCAAGCAGCGTCTGGCGTTGAGTTGCGCGTTGTTGCACGATCCGCCCATCGTTTTTCTCGACGAACCGACCGGCGGCGTCGATCCCGAGGCGCGGCGCAATTTTTGGAATTTGATTTATCACCTGGCGCAAAACGGCAAAACGATTTTCGTGACGACGCATTACATGGACGAAGCCGAATATTGCCATCGCGTTTCGATTATGTATCAAGGCGAGATCATCGCGCTCGACTCGCCGAAAGTATTGAAGCGGCAATATGGCAAAGCCTCGATGCAGGAAGTGTTTATTCATTTGGTGGACCGTTGATAAAGCCAGTGATTAGTACTCGGTGTCTTCAAAGCAAACTGATCACTGATTGCTTTTTTACTTGAGGTTCATGTGTCATCCCGTATCTCCCCCATTATTCGCAAAGAATTCATCCACATTCGGCGTGATTTTCGCACGCTGATCATCATTTTCGCGATGCCGGTTTTTATGCTGTTGATGTACGGTTATGCGATCAATATGGAAATCCAGAATGTCGCTTTGGGGGTGATCGATCATTCCCAATCGCCGGCGAGCCGCGAGCTTGTGGGCGCTTTTCAAGGCAGCAAATTTTTTGCAGTAACTGATTTTGACGGCGGCGAATCCGAAATTGAGAATCTATTTCAACGGCGCAACGCCAAAACGGCGCTGATGATTCCGCATGATTTTGCGCAGACGATCGGCGGGCCGCTTCCAGCTTCGGTGCAAGTGCTGATCGACGCCGGCGACTCCAATACGGCGCAATTGATTCAAAATTACGTCAATCTCATTTTGCAAGTCTACAATGCCGATCGCGGCGTGACCGCTCCGTTCGAGGCGCGCACGACGATTCAATACAACCCGGCCTTGAAAAGCGCTTACTATTTCGTTCCCGGGTTGGTGGCGTTGATTCTGATGATGATCTCGGCGCTGCTGACGAGCCTGACGATTGCGCGCGAAAAGGAAACCGGCACGATGGAGCAGATTTTGGTTTCGCCGGTGCGCCCGATCGAGATTATCATCGGCAAAGTCGTGCCTTATCTTTTCCTCGCCTTTGCGGATGGTATTCTTATCTTGTTGATAGCGCGCTTTTGGTTCAACGTGCCGATTATCGGCAATCTTGCCCTGATTTTGCTGGCCTGTTTGCTTTATGTGGGCGTCGCGTTGTCCTTTGGCTTGTTGATTTCCACCCGCGCGCGCACGCAACAGGTGGCGATGATGGGCGCGCTGATGGGAACTCTGCTGCCGACGGTCATGCTGTCCGGTTTTATTTTTCCGATTGCGTCAGTGCCGAAAGTCTTACAATTCGTAACGTACATCGTGCCGGCGCGATATTTTCTTCCCATCATTCGCGGCGTAATGCTGAAAGGCAATGCTTTCTTCGATCTTTGGATGCAGATCGGCGCGCTGGTTTTAATGGGGATTTTTTTCTTGATGCTCAGCGCGAAGCGATTTAAGATGACGCTGGAAGTTTAAGTGCCCAAGTAACCAGTGGTCAGTGGCATAATCACTGATTGCTGAATACTGAAAACTGGATTGTAACAATGCAACGCATTCTCTATCTCCTCCAAAAAGAATTTCGCCAAGTGTTTCGCGACCGCGCGATGGTGGTGATCATGTTTTTTGTGCCGGTGGTGCAAACGCTGGTGCTCGGTTCGGTGATGACGACGGATGTCAAGAACGTCAAGCTGCTGATTTATGACGCCGACCGCAGCTTTGCCAGCCGCGAGCTGTGCCGGCGGTTTATGAATAATCCTTATTTTCATTTTGCCGGATATGCCGAGAGCGCCTCGGACATTCACGAAGCGCTGGATAAATGGCAGGCGCAAATCGGTGTGTTCATCAAGCCGCATTTTGGCCGCGATCTCGAGCGCGGCTTGCGGCCCGAAGTGCAGCTCATTGCCGACGGCCTCGATGGCAATACCGCCGGCATCGCGCTCGGATATGCGCAGGGAATTTTAACTTCGTTTGCGCAGGGTATCGCGATTATTCAACCAACTACTGTTCCGCTCGTCAGCGAAACGCGCTTGTGGTATAATTTGAATTTGGAAAGCAAGCATTACATGGTCCCCGGCCTCATTGGCTTGCTGGCGACCGTGGTGACGATGTTTCTCACCTCGATGGGACTCGTGCGTGAAAAAGAAATCGGCACGTTGGAACAACTGATGGTGACGCCGATTCGCCGGACCGAGCTGATGCTCGGCAAAGTATTGCCGTTCGTGTTGATCGGGCTTGTCGAAATCAACGTCATGATGGCGGCCGCTTTTCTGATTTTCAAGCTCCAAATGGCGGGAAGCTATTTGCTGTTTCTGGGCGTGTCGCTGCTGTATTTTTTTACCTCGTTGGGTCTCGGCATTTTCATTTCGACGCTGGCGGAAACGCAGCAGCAGGCGATGTTCATTTCGTGGTTCTTCATGATCTTTTTGATGCTGATGTCCGGCTTTCTCACGCCGGTCGCCAATATGCCGCCGGCTTGGCAAAAAGTGACGTATCTCAATCCGTTGCGTTATTACGTCAATCTCCTGCGCGAGATTTTTCTGAAAGCGACGCCGCTCAATTTTCTCTGGAATGAAATCATGCCGCTGGCGATTTTCGGGGTGGGGATTCTTTCGGCGAGCGCGATGAAGTTTCATAAACGGGTCAGTTAAAGGCAAAACAAAAAATAAGGAAAGTTAGAAGGCAAAATTTTCCACCGCGAAGGCGCCAAAAAATTGAGTAATTTGGCGTCTCGGCGCCTTTGTGGTTTGATTCGGCGGCGATAAATCCGCGGGCCGCGTTTCCGGCGCAAAAATTCGACTTGATTTTCACCGGATTATGCGCTAACTTTCTGAGGTCGTGATTGCCTCGTTCTTTTTAGCGAGATAAAACCATGACGACCAAAAGCCTCGAACAGGCTGAATCGAGCCGATAAATCGGGAAGAGTTGAATGGAGGAGAAGTGGCGAGGACCATTTCCATATCGAATCAAAAAGGCGGCGTCGGCAAAACCACGACGGCGGTGAATTTGTCTTCCTGCATCGCGGTCGCCGAACATAACGTGCTGGTGGTCGACATCGATCCGCAGGCCAACACCACGAGCGGCTTTGGCATCGATCCGAAGATCGTGCGCAACAGCATTTACGAGGTGCTGATTAACGACCTCGATATCAATCAGGCCATCGTGAAAACGCCGTTGGATTATTTGGATTTGCTGCCGTCGCACGTGCGTCTGGTCGGCGCGGAGCTGGAATTGGTGAGTGTGATTTCCCGCGAGAAAATTTTGCAACAGGCGTTGGCCAATTTAAAAAAGCCGTACGATTATATTTTTATCGACTGCCCGCCTTCGCTCGGCCTGCTGACGTTGAATGCGCTCACCGCCGCCGATTCGGTGCTGATTCCGATTCAATGCGAATATTACGCGCTGGAAGGCTTGAGCCAGCTTTTGAACACCGTCCGGCTCGTGCAGAAGCATTTGAATGCGCGCCTGGAAATCGAAGGCGTGCTATTGACGATGTTCGACGGCCGCTTGAATTTGAGCCGGCAGGTCGCCGAGGACGTCAAAAAATATTTTGGCGACAAAGTTTATAAATCCGTCATTTTGCGCAACGTGCGCTTGAGTGAAGCGCCGAGCCACGGCAAGCCGATTATTCTGTACGATGCCGTCAGCAGCGGCGCGGAAAATTACATGAGTCTTGCATCAGAGATTTTGAAGAATGGTCACCACGAAGAGGTTGGGAAGAGGGCTGTCCGCGCTCATTCCTGATTTGAGCGCCGAGACGAATCATCATGCCAAAGCCGGGTCTATCCACGAGGTGGAAATTTCCCGCGTTGTTGCCAATCCTTTTCAGCCCCGCACCGATTTCGATCCGCAAGCGCTTGCCGAATTGAAGCAATCGATAGCGGCAAATGGCTTGGTCACGCCGATTACGGTGCGCCCGCATAATAACGGCTACCAGTTGATTGCCGGCGAGCGGCGGTTTCGCGCGGTGCAGGAGTTGGGCTACGAGCGCATTCCGGCTTACGTGTTGGACGTTCGAGATGATCGCCAAATGCTCGAAATGGCGATCATCGAAAACGTGCAGCGGGAGAATCTCAATCCGATTGAAGAAGCGCTCGGCTATCAGCGTTTGATCGACGAATGCGATCTGACCCAGGAAACGGCGGCGCAAAAGGTCGGCAAAGATCGCGTGACGATTGCGAACGCGCTGCGGCTGTTGAAACTGCCCGAGGCGATTCAAACCAGCCTGCGCAAAAGCGAGTTAAGCGCCGGGCACGCGCGCGCGTTGCTCGGCTTGCCGGAGCGTTCGCAGCAGGTCGATCTCTGGAAAACGATTCTGAAAAATGGATTGAGCGTCCGGCAAGTTGAAAAATTGGTGCAGCGCGCCGGCAAACCGAAGGGCAGCGCCAAAAAGAAAGTCTCGCCGACCGCGCCGTATGCGATTCGTGAAGCCGAAGACAAGCTGCGGCGCGTTTTCGGCACTCAGGTTAAAATTCATTTGCAAGGCAAAGGCGGCAAGATCGAGCTGGAGTTTTATTCGGAGAACGATTTGGAACGCTTGCTGGAATTGATGCAGAAAATTTGAGGTGTAGAAGATTTGAGGCAGAAAAAGGTTGACTTTTGAGCGCGGAATATTTATTTTAAAATCTCTTCACCGTTCCGATCTCTCTTTTTGAAATTTATTATAAGAAAGGTCGGGGTAAGTAGCAAAAGTCGCTTTCTGAGATTTGTTGAAAGCGTCCGCAAGAGGTGACGATGTTCGGTACTCCGTTTGCGCTTATTTCGATTAAACTCGGCGTGGGCGAGCTTCGACCGATTGCCGATGATGGCAGGTAGTTATGAAAAAGAAACGATCGCGACGAATTTCGGTTCTGCTCATTCCGGATGATAATGCGGAGCCGTACAACTTTCGTTTGAGCTGGCCCCTGACCAAGCTGCTGATGGGCGTCGGCGTCGTGCTGGCGCTTCATATCGTCTTGGGCGGGTTTGCATACTGGAAGTATTTTCGGGTCAGCACCGAGAATGGTGAGTTGGAGCGTTCCAACACGCGATTGCTGGAAGACAATAAGCGCGTTTATCAATTGTCGGCGGAATTCGAAAGAATGAGCAAGGAGCAGGCAAAAATTTTGAGTCTGCTCGGCGTTGATCCGCAGGCCAAGGGCGGTGTCAGTCTTGGCGCCATTCTACCGAACAATCAGCCGGCGGTCACGGCAAAAGTTGAGGCGCCGCTGCCGGTCGCGGAGATCAGTAACGAGCCGGTAAAAGAGGCGATGGCGCCGGCGGGCAGTTTCACGATGCGGCGCCGGGAAAATGACGCAAAATATCCGGCAAACTTGCCGACGCTGCTGCCGGCAGAGGGCGTGCTGACGACGGAATTTTCGCGAAGCCGGGATTTTCCGTTTAAAGCGCATCCGGGAATTGATATTGCCGGCAAGCGCGGCTCCGTGGTTTTGGCCGCCGGCGATGGACAGGTGGTTTTTGCCAGTTGGACGTATGTGTGGGGTTATCTCATCATCATCCATCATGGCGAAAATATTTTTTCCTATTATGGGCATAATGATCGGCTCTTTGCCCATGACCGCACCTTCGTGAAAAGGGGTGAGCCGATTGCGTTGTTGGGAAATTCTGGCCTCAGCTCCGGCCCGCACCTGCACTTCGAAATTTGGAAGGACGGCGCGGCCATCGACCCTCGCCAGATTCTTCTCGCGTTGCGCGCTAATTCAAAATAGAATAAAGTTATTCATCAATTCACAGCATCAGACGAGGTGAAAATGCTGGGGAAAAAGGACATGGATGATTTCGAGAAAAGTGGAGACTTAAATACCATTATTGGCAAGGGATCGGTTGTTGAAGGCACCGTCAAGGTGCAAAGCAGTTTGCGCGTTGATGGAAGGATAAAGGGACAGGTCAGCACGACCGACTCGCTGGTCATCGGGAAAGAAGGCGAGATCGAAGGCGAGGTTCGCGTGAAAAATGCGATCGTCGGCGGCAAGATCAAGGGCAAAGTCTTCGCCAGCGGCAAAGTCGTGTTGGAAGCCAAATCGACGTTTTATGGCGAGCTGAAAACCTCCAAGCTGGTGATCGACGAAGGCGCCATCTTTGAAGGCGTGTGCTCGATGTCGGACGACGGCAAGGTGCTGGCGCTGCCTGAAGGCACGACAATTTCGGATCGCGCGCGACCGGGAGAGCGTCTCGCTCGCCCGGAAATGCAATTCAATCGATAGGCTTTTGCGGTGCGAAAAACCGCCACCAATTGGACGCGGCTGGTCGCAATTTACGGCGACCTCGGTTTCCGCTTCGCCGCCGCCGCGGCGTTGGGTGGGTATCTCGGCTATCTGCTCGATCAGAAATGGCAGAGTTCGCCCCTCGGGTTGATCGTGGGAATTATGCTCGGCGGCGCCGGCGGCTTCATCAGTTTGTATCGCACCGTGATTCGCACCGAATCGGAGGTTGATTCAAGCCCGGGCCCGGAAGAGCCACAACAGAAAAATTGATGCGAAACATTTTCTACCATCTCGGCGTAACTGAGATGGGAGTGTCTTCTGAAAGAATCTCCCTGAATTTCATCCTGATGATTGCCGCCTCGCCAATTCAGTGGGGATTTTTTTATGCGCTGGCCTTGAGCGCGCTGTTGGCGGCCGGCGGCTACCTGGCGTTGCGTTGGGCGAAAAATCGCTCGCTGCAACAATTTTTGTGGGTGTTGGTCGGCGGCTTTCTCGTCCGCTTGCTGATCTTTGGAATGGCGTTAATTTGGGTCTGGAAGTTTTCCGATCTTGACGGCAACGCGTTTACCTGGACGTTGCTGATTTCCTATGTGGTTTTTCAATTGATTGAAACGGCGGTTTTCCAACGACATTTTAAGAGAACGAAATCAACTTTATAGGCATGAAGGGCGCACTGATTTATACTCTCACGATACTGACTCTATTTTTTCAGGCCGCATTGGCTGAACAACAGGGCGAGCACCATCCCTCAACGCCTCATGCCGACACCTCTCGCGTCGCGACGGCGCAAGAAAGTCATGGCCATGGCGGTGGCGACGATATTGGCGCCGTCATCATCCATCATATCAGCGACAGCCGAGAAATTGAATTGCCCCTCGTTGGCGCCGTGCATTTGCCGGAAATCAAATTATTCGGTTTGGATTTATCCATCACCAAGCACGTGGTGATGATGATGGTCGCGGCAACGCTGCTCGTCGTGTTTTTGAGCCTTGCCGCGCGCCGGCGCGCCGGTGAAGTTCCCACTGGTTTTGCCGCCGCTGTCGAAGCCGTCGTCGAGTTTATCCGCAATCAAATCGCCATCCCCAACATCGGCGAAGCGTTTGGCGGCAAATTCACCCCCTATCTTTGCACCGCTTTCTTTTTTATCCTCACCTGTAACTTGCTCGGTTTGATTCCGTACGCCTCGACAGCTACCGGGAATGTGAGTGTGACGGCGGCGCTGGCCTCGCTCACATTTATTCTCACGCAGGCGATGGGCATCAAAGCGAACGGCCTCGGCGGCTATTTGAAGCATCTCACCGGCGGCGTGCATCCGGCCATGTGGCCGATCATGATTCCGGTCGAGTTTCTCGGCTTGTTCACCAAACCATTTGCGTTGTGCATCCGTTTGTATGCGAACATGACCGCCGGCCACGTTGTGATTCTTTCGTTGATCGGCTTGATTTTCATTTTCGGCAAAGGCGGCGCGAGCCCGGTTGCAGGTTTTGGTATCGCGCCGGTTGCGGTTGGTTTCGCCTTGTTTGTCAATATACTTGAGATTATGGTTGCCTTCATCCAGGCTTACATTTTTACGCTGCTTTCGTCTTTGTTCATCGGCTTCGCGGCGCATTCCCAGCACGACGAAGGGCGCGAAGCGCATCACTAAATCGTCGGACAGACCGTCGGTTTGTCTTGGTTTACAAATTTTACCTGATTCCTGAAGGAGGAATTTGCAAATGGAAGGTTTGAGTTTCGCTCATTTGTCTGCTGGCATCGGCGCGGGCATTGTTGCTTTGGGCGCCGGTTTTGGCATCGGTAAAATCGCCAGTGCGGCGATGGAATCCATTGGGCGCCAGCCGGAAGCCACTGCCGACATTCGCGGCACGATGATTATTGCCGCTGCGCTCATCGAAGGCGTGGCCCTGTTCGGCGAAGTCGTGTGCGTTCTATTAGCCATTAAGTAGCTTCTCATTAACTTCACCTTATCGTCGTCCCGACCCGACTGGCGCAACCTCTATTGCAGCGCGGTTGTTGCAGTGTTTTATTTCGAGGGCAGGACGGCCATAACGATAAAGAAAAACCATGCTCGAACTTCACACTGGTTTGATTGCCTGGACGATCATCATTTTCGTTTTGCTGCTCGTCATTTTGCGCAAGGTGGCTTGGAAGCCGATCGTCGGCGCGCTCGAAGAGCGGACGAAAAAGATTAAAGATTCCCTGGAAAAAGCCGAAGCGGCGCAACGCGCGGCGGAGAATGCCCGCGCCGAATACGAAACGATGATGGCGAAAGCCAGCAAAGAAGCGCAGGAATTGATTGCGCGCAGCCGCAAAGACGCCGAGGCGACGCGCGACAAGATCGTCGTCGAAGCGCAAACCAGCGCCGATCAAATCCTGCAGCGCACGAAGCGCGAGATTGATTTGGCGCGCCAAAAAGCGCTCGATGAGATCAAGCAGACTGCCGCAGAGCTGTCCGTCAACATCGCGGGCCGCATCATCAGCCGGTCGCTGGCCGCCAAAGATCATCAAGATCTTATTCGCCAGGCCTTGAGCGAGATGCAAAGCCTGAGCGGCGAGCCGAATTGATTGGTCAATCCGTGTAATCAGCGAAATCCATTGTTATGAAAGAAGAAATCTTGGCGCGGCGTTACGCTAAAGCGCTGTTTGAATTGGCGCAAGCCCGCAACATGCTCGACCAAGTTCGCGGCGAGCTGCACAGCTTTGCCGCGGCTTTGGAAGAGAATAAAGCGTTCGGCGATTTTTTCCGCTCCCCCGAAAACAGTCGCGCCACCAAACGCGCCGCTGTTGAAAAAGCGTTGCACGATCGCTACTCCAATCTTTTTTTAAATTTTCTGCTGCTCGTGATTCAAAAAGGCCGGCATAGCGTCGTTGAGGAGATCATGCGCGTTTTTGACGAGCTGTATGATCGTCACGCTAAGCGGATGCACGCGCTGGCCATCACCGCGGTTCCGATGGACGCCAAACTCGCCGGCGATCTGCAAGCCAGACTCTCGCAGAGTTTGGACAAAACTGTCGAGCTTGAAAATCAAGTCGATCCGGCGATTCTCGGCGGCATCGTGTTGAATATCGACGGCAAAGTGCTGGACGGCTCCGTCAAACAGCAGTTGGAGCGCTTGCGCGCCGAGTTATTGGGGAGGAGGAATTAAGTTTCGTAGTGGATTGGTGAGTTAATAAAACAACAAAGCTTATTCGTTTGTACGTTTTGCGCCTGAGGGCGCTACTACAAAAGAATTATGAAATTTTAAGGAGGCGCCGAGCGCATGGAAATTGGAATTCGGCCGGATGAAATTACCTCGATTTTGAAAAAACAAATCGAAGGTTTTGAAAGAAAAGTCGACATCTCTGAAGTCGGCGAAGTCATTCAAGTTGGCGACGGCATTGCCCGCGTTTACGGCTTGCAAAACGTGCAGGCCAGCGAGTTGGTGGAATTCCCCGGCGGCGTCATGGGCATGGCCCTCAACCTCGAAGAGGACAACGTCGGCGTCGTGCTCTTCGGCCGCGACGTCGGGATTAAAGAAGGCGACATTGCCAAACGCACCAGCCGCGTCATGGACGTGCCGGTCGGCCCGGAATTGCTCGGCCGCGTCGTCAATCCGCTCGGCGAACCGATTGACGGCAAAGGCCCGGTTCAAACCAAACAGCGCGGCCTGCTCGAACGCAAAGCCCTCGGCGTCGTGCAGCGCCAGCCCGTGAAAGAGCCGCTGCAAACCGGCATCAAGGCCATCGACGCGATGATTCCCATTGGCCGCGGCCAGCGGGAGTTGATCATCGGCGACCGTGGCACCGGCAAAAGCGCCGTGGCGATTGATACGATCATCAATCAAAAAGGCGGCGACGTCAAATGTATCTATGTCGCCGTCGGCCAAAAAGGCTCGTCGGTTGCCAAAGTCGTGAAGACGTTCGAAGACAGCGGCGCGATGGATTTCACCATCGTCGTCGCCGCGAATGCCAGCGATCCGGCGGCGTTGCAATACATCGCGCCATACGCCGGCGCGGCGATGGGCGAATATTTTCGCGACAATGGCATGCACGCGCTCGTCGTCTATGACGATCTCTCCAAACACGCCTGGGCCTATCGCCAGGTCTCGCTGCTGTTGCGCCGTCCGCCCGGCCGCGAGGCTTATCCCGGCGACGTTTTCTATCTGCACTCGCGCTTGCTCGAACGCGCCGCGAAATTGACCGACGATTTGAATGCGCTCAAAAAAGACGGCGTCACCGTAGGCGGCGGCTCGCTCACCGCTTTGCCGATCATCGAAACCCAGGCCGGCGACGTTTCCGCATACATTCCCACCAACGTCATCTCGATTACCGACGGCCAGATTTTTCTCGAAGGCGATTTGTTCTACGCCGGCGTGCGGCCCGCGATCAACGTCGGCATCTCGGTCAGCCGCGTCGGCGGCAACGCGCAAATCAAAGCCACCAAGCAAGTGGCGGGCCGCCTGCGCCTCGATCTGGCGCAATATCGCGAGCTGGCGGCGTTCGCCAAATTCGGCTCGGATTTGGACAAAGCCACCCTGGCGCAGTTGACGCGCGGCGAGCGCATGGTTGAGTTGCTGAAGCAAGATCAATTTCAACCGCTGTCGATTGAAAAACAAATTGCCGTCATCTTTTTGGGCGTGAACGGCTATCTTGATGAAATTCCCATAAGCCAAATTGGCCGCCTCCAGCAAGAGTATTTGGCTTATCTCGAATCGAGCTATTCGCAAGTGTTGAAAGACCTCCCGGCTAAAAAACAAATTGATGATGGCTTGCGCGCGACCATGACGACGGCCGCCGGTGAGTTTATCAAAGGCTTCAAGGCGAAGATGGAGTCTAAATAATTTTTTGAACGCGGATGACACGGATTTGACGGATTGCCACGGATTTTTGTGATTAAAAAATGATCCGCGAAAATCCGTGCCATCAGCGTCATCCGCGATTGGAAGTTTTTTAATATTGGGAAAACAGTAAGTGGCAACACTTCGCACCATCCGGCGCCGCATATCGAGCGTCAAAAGCACGCAGCAGATCACCAAGGCCATGAAAATGGTGGCTGCGGCGCGGCTGCGCAAAGCGCAAGACCGCATGCTCAAAGCGCGGCCGTATTCGAAAAGCCTCGATGAAACGCTCGGCCACGTGGCGGTCAAAGTCGATCCTGCGCTGCACCCGCTGCTGCACGTGCGCGAGCCTAAACGCGTGGCGTTTGTCGTCGTCACCGGCGACCGCGGCTTGTGCGGCAGCTTCAACGCCAATATCATCCGGCGCGCGGCGAATGAGATGAACGCCGCCCGTCAAAGCGGCCTCGTGTTCGATCTAATCACCGTCGGCAAAAAAGGCTTCGAGCATTTCAACCGCCGGCGCTACCCCATTCTTGAAAAGTACATCAACTTTTTTGACAAGCTGGATTTTTCGCACGCGCAAGATATTGCGGCATTGATTCAGGATCAGTACGTCAACGGCAAGCTCGACCGCATTTTTCTCGTCTTCAATGAGTTTAAATCGGCGATTCAGCAAAATATCATCGTCCGGCAACTGCTGCCGATCGTGCCGCGGCCGCCGCAGGATGAGAAATTTGCGACGGAGTTTCTCTTCGAGCCCTCGCCGGCGCAGATTCTCGACAATCTGTGCCCGCGCTATTTGAACGTCGAAATCTGGCACGCGCTGCTGGAATCCTTCGCCGCCGAAATGGGCGCGCGCATGGCCGCCATGACCACCGCCAGCGACAACGCCAAAGATTTGATTTTTCAACTGACGCTGTATTACAACAAAGTCCGCCAAGCCAGCATCACCCGCGACTTGATGGATATCGTCGGCGGCGCCGAGGCGTTGAAGAAGTAGGGCAGGCGGCTTTGTCTATCAACTTGTCGGCAGAACTTTCGGAGGCCGGAGACTTAAAATCATATTTCAACCAAGACCCAATAAAGTTGTTCGTATCATAACGGGTTGGCCAATATGAAAAAAAGAAGTAAATCGCAGAAGCTGCTTTTGCCGGATTGAAACGACATTTAATGAACAAGAGCAAAAGAAAGCATTCTGTTGCCAGTCGTTGAAATGCTGCAAAACGAGCATTTACATAATAAAATTATCCGGGTGATTCGGTATATCCGGATACCAACAACTTGAGGTAACTATCCAATGAACGTCGGCAAAATTGTCCAAATCATCGGTCCCGTCGTGGACGTGGCTTTTCATGACGGCGCCCTTCCCGCGATTCTTACTGCGCTTGAAGTGGAGCGCGACGGTAAAAGTGATGGCCGCGGCAGCCGCCTCGTGCTCGAAGTGCAGCAACACCTCGGTGAAAGCACGGTGCGCACCGTCGCCATGGATTCCACCGACGGCTTGACGCGCGGCATGAACGTGCGCAACACCGGCCAGCCGATCACCGTGCCCGTCGGTGAGGGTACGCTCGGTCGTCTGCTGAACGTCATTGGCGAGCCAATCGACGAAATGGGGCCGGTGAAGTTTGCCAAAACCTTGCCGATTCACCGTCCCGCGCCAGCCTTTGCAGATCTCGACACGCGCTCGCAGATTCTCGAAACCGGCATTAAAGTCGTCGACTTGCTCGAGCCGTATTCGCGTGGCGGCAAGACCGGCCTGTTCGGCGGCGCCGGCGTCGGCAAGACGGTGTTGATTCAAGAGCTCATTCGCAACATTGCGACCGAGCACGGCGGCTACTCGGTGTTCGCCGGCGTCGGCGAGCGCACGCGCGAAGGCAACGATTTGCTGCTCGAAATGAAGCACTCCGGCGTGATCAGCAAAACCAGCATGGTATTCGGCCAGATGAACGAGCCGCCCGGCGCCCGGCAGCGTGTCGGCCTGTCGGCGCTGACCATCGCCGAATATTTCCGCGACGAGGAAGGCAAAGACGTTCTTTTATTTATCGACAATATTTTTCGTTTCACCCAAGCCGGTTCCGAAGTCTCGGCGCTGCTCGGCCGCATGCCCTCCGCCGTCGGTTATCAGCCAACCTTGAGCACGGAAATGGGCGCGTTGCAGGAACGCATCACTTCCACCAAGCGCGGCTCGATCACCTCGGTGCAGGCCATTTACGTCCCCGCCGACGACTTGACCGACCCGGCGCCGGCAACGACGTTCTCGCATCTCGATGCGACGACGGTTTTGTCGCGCCAGATTTCGGAATTGGGAATTTATCCGGCCGTCGATCCGCTGGATTCCACCTCGCGCATTTTGACGCCGTCGATCGTCGGCGAAGAGCATTATTATGTCGCGCGGCAGGTGCAGCAGATTTTGCAGAAGTACAAAGATTTGCAGGACATCATCGCGATTCTCGGCATGGAAGAGCTTTCCGATGACGACAAAATTGCCGTCAACCGCGCGCGCCGCATTCAAAGCTTCCTGAGCCAGCCGTTCTTTGTCGCGCAGGAATTTACCGGCACCCCCGGCCGCTACGTTCGCCTCGAAGACACCATTCGCAGCTTCAAAGGCATCGTCGAAGGCAATTACGATGATCTGCCCGAGCAGGCGTTTTACATGGTCGGCACGATTGAAGAAGCGATTGAAAACGCGAAGAAGATGAAAGGCTAGTTGCTGGTTGCTCGTAGCTGGTCGCTTGTGGCTGGTCGTTGAGAGCTTGTTTTTGGCAGCCCAACAGTAACGAGCAACGGACAACCAGTAACGAGCAACAAGCAGCAGAAACCAGCAACCAGAATGAAAAATTTCCAACTCGAAATCGTCACCCCCTTTCGCAAAGTTTTTTCTGAGCGCGTTTCGGCGATCATCGCGCCAGGCGAAGAAGGTTATTTCGGCGTTTTGCCGGGGCACACGCCGATGTTGACCACATTAAAAACCGGTTATCTCAAAGTTGAGCAGGACGGCAACGAACGAGTTTTATATTTTGCCATTTCCGGCGGCTTTGCCGAAGTGTTGCCCACCGGCGTCAAAATTTTTGCCGAGACTGCCGAAGCCGCTTCTGAGATCGATGTGAACCGCGCGCGCGAAGCCAAAGAACGCGCGACGCAGCGTCTGCACGAAGGCCGCAAGCAATGGGATTTGGATCGCGTCCGCGCCGCGATGGGTCGCGCGAAGAACCGGCTGGATGTGGCAGAAAGGGCGATGAAGTAGTTGGATCTCAAACCCCGTTTTATCCACGCGTGGTTATAACTCTCCCTCTAAGTCTCAAGCCTCTCATTATTTCTCAGCGATTTTGATTTTTTTTTGTTAAATCCGCGCAATACTTTTCTCCCCGATTAAAATTCGCTTCCGTAATTCTCTGCACTTGTCTGTATATACTATTCAGCTTTTGAAAATGATGAGCTTGGAAGCCCAATGATGCTGAGACAATAAAATTCCAGTCCTGAGTTTTGTTCAACTTATTCTCACGGACGGGAATGAGCAAGAGCTGATAAGAACTATGCGGCATTTGAGTCTACGGATGGGTAACGAGGAGCAAAAAACAAAGGGAAAATCGCAAAAAGCAAAAAGCAAGGAACACAGGCTTTTCTTTTTGCTGATAGGGATTGGTGTCCTTGCCGCTCCGTTCCTGTCGCTCGGCACCGCTCACACGCAGACCGCGACGCCTTCCTCAAAAATCTCTTTTGATCCCGACAGAAACATTCCCTACGAAGATCGCCTGCGTTTTTATCTCGATCTCAAAACCAAAAATTTTTTGATCGAGATGTCTGACAAAGAGCTAATCCTGCTGCAAACTATCGAAAACGTCGCGGCGGAAGTCAAACAGCGCGGCATTGATGGCGTGGCGAAGGACGAGGCGGGTTTCAATTTGGTTTATCAAAAAACGCAGACGCTGACCGAAAATTACACCGCCGAGCTCGAAGCGATTTTGGCGATGATCGATGAAATTTCGGCGTTGTCAAAAACGCTGGAGAAAGAGCGGCAATACGGTCTGCTCGAAAAATTTCAGGATTTGAAATCGCGTTTGGTCGCGGCGCTGGAAAATCGCAATCTCTACAAAAAAGCGCCGGCGACGCAAAGTCACGTCACCGGCCTGATCAAAGAATATCACGTCGAAGTCGATTCGCTGCTGCGGATTTATAATCGGTTGGAAAAATTTCGCCGGCTGGCACAGGCCAAAGGCGACACGGCGGTTTTGCCGCTGGTGGAAAAACAAAAGACCGCCATCATGCTCATGGTGGCCGATCTCAAAACCGATTCCACGCGCACGCCCGATTTGGCCGAAGCTTTTCTCAAAGAAACGCAGCAGATCGCGGTGCTGCTGACCGAATTGGACAAGCTCGAAAAGACGGCGACCAATTCGCTCGAAACGACGATTGAAGTTGAAACCGTGCGCCGCAATCTCGTCGCCAAAATCGACACGCGACTCTTGCAGCTTTTCGGGTTTTATGATTATGCCAATACTCGCAAGCCGGTTCTCGACGAAGTTTTTAACACGTGGCGGGGCGAGCGGTTGACGGATTACGAAGCGCGCTCGACTGAGTATGCCGTCATCAAAAAACAACTGCTCACCACCGGCAATGCCAAAGAACGCGCCCGCATGTTGGAACGCGATCTCACCAATGCTTTGCTGAATTATGCGGCGGAGCGCTATCGCGTCGCGGAAATGCAGTTCGATGCCATCGTGGGGGATTACGATCGTTATTATTCGAATTGGGATGCGATTAAATTTTATCGCGCCGAATCTTTTTATGCCCGCGCGATTTATCCTTCGGCGTATGAAAATTATGAAGAGTTGCTGCGAGATTATCCCAATTCCAAATTTCTTGGCTTGACGCTGCTGCGGCTGCTGACGATTGCGTACACGCTGAAATGGGAGCAACCATTTTTTCATTATTATCAGCGCATCGATAGCAGCGCCAATCAACTCGATTCTCGCATCGTCGAACGCAGCCATTATCTGGCCGGATATTATAATTTGAATTTGGAAAAATATCCGGACGCCGAAGCGGCGCTGAGTTTGATTCCGCCGCCGTCGCGTTATCATTTTGCGGCGCAATATCTGCGCGGCATCGCGCAGACCAATCTCGGCAATCTTTCCAGCGCGCTGCAACATTTTCAATATATTGCCGAGGCCGGCAGCGGCATCAAAGAGCCGATTGTGGGATTGGCGTTGGCCGATCCGACCAATACGCTTATTCACAACAATGCGTTGATGCGCCTCGGCTTTATTTATTATCAACGCGGCGAACACGAGAATGCGATTCAGCATTTTCAGAGAGTCTCGCGCGGCGCGGAAAATTACGATCAGACGCTCATCGGCTTGTCGTGGTCTTATTTGAAAAAGGGCGATCTGGACAAAACCATTGCGACCACCGGCACGGTTTTGGGAAATTATTTGTCGTCGAATTATCAATACGAAGCGATGGTGCTGTCGGCGCATTGTCAGCGTCTGCTCGATCAACCGGAAAATGCGCTCGAAGAATTTCGCTATGTGGCCAATGCGCACGGCGTGCTCGATCTGGCGAGGGAATATAACGACGAGCGCGCGCAAGTTCTCGCGCAGCTTGGCGAAATCGACCGCATGGAAAAAACCGCGCTCGAGCATCAGGACAAGCAGCTTTATAATATTATCTCGGAAGTGCGGCAAACGTTGTTCGGCATGATGAACAGCTTCGGGTATCGCAGCGGCACCGGCGCGATGCTTATCGATAATTTTTCGGAAGAACGGCAAAATATTTATAGACAGATTCAGCAATTGGATCGTCTGGTCAAAGAATCGCAGGCGATGGGTTTGATCGACGTGGCGCGCGACGCCATCGCGCGACGGAATCGGCTGGTGCGTGTCTTGGAGACGTATCAAGCCGATCGTTCGATTGAGAACGTCAATTATTTCGTCGATTATCCGCTGGCGACCAAAGAGAGCGGGGCGGCGTATCGCCGGCAGATCGTGCTCAATTTGTTCAAAGAAATGGAAGCGGAGCAGGAGCGCTTGAAGGACAATCTCGCCGCGGCGCAGCGCCTCATCTCGGCGCATGGCAAGGCCGTCGTTAGTGTTGCCGTCGATTTGAAAACGGTGCAGGATGATTTTAAAAATCTCAAGTATCGCATGGATCGCTTTCAGACGTGGCTGTCGACGTACAAGATCGACGAAGTAGCGACCGACGCCGATCATTGGGCGGATTTGTCCGGCTTCGGCATGAGCGACATTGCGTTTCAGCAGCTCAACACGCGCGAGCAACGAATCGATTTGTATTCGCAAAACCTTTCATCGATTGGCCATATTCTGCGCGATCGCAAGAACACTTTGGAAGACATGCTGCGACTCTTTGACAAGGAGATGCGAAAAATTGAAGAAGATTTGTTGAACGAACAAGTGCGTCTCGATAAGTTGGAGCACGAAACGTATTTTAGAAATTCTTACTTCGATACGTCGGCGTCGGAAGTTGGCGCGGCGATAGCGCCGAAGCAACCGAGTGTGGAAGATATTTTGAAAGATCAGGATTAGTAAAATATTTCACGCAAAGCCGCAGAGACGCAAAGGATACGTCAAGGTTTTTTACCACCAAGACACAAAGACACCAAGAAAACTTAATTAACTTCGTGCCTTCGTGTCTTTGTGGTTAAATTTGATTGCGACTCGTCTGTATTAAGTTTTACTGCTTTTTAAAATTGACTTATATCGAACTAAATGCGACGACCTCATCATAAAATTTCTTTCTTGCCAATTTTGTTGCTCGGTTTTTTTGCGTTGAATGCGACCTCATTGGCGCAGACGAATAGCAACGGCGACGCCGGCGGCAAACCTATTCTCGCTTCTCCGGCGGAGAAGGCGAAAGCAGTCGCTTTGTCGCGCAAGGGCGGCGCCGGCCGCGACACGGTTTTGCGCGCGTATAGCATTAACGATTTGCTGGAGTATAAGGATTTCTACGAGCGCGAGCGATTTCGTTTGGAAAGCGAGCGCGTGTTTTTGCGCGACAAGGGCATCCGCGATATGGAAACATTTTTGGCGAGCCATCCCAAGAGCAAGATTCTCGATAAGGTCATCATTCGGCTCGCGGAGCTGCATTACGAAAAAGCGCTCGAGGCGTACAATCACGATCAGGAACGCTACAGCGCCAACCTCGAAGCGCACGCCAAAGGTCTGTTGACGGAAGCGCCGGCCGAGCCGAAAAAAGATTTCACGCGCCCGCTGAAACTGTATCAGCGCCTCATCGATGAATTTCCGCAAAGCAAGCTGCTGGACGACGCCAGCTATAATAAAGCCTTTTTGCTGGAAGATTTGGCGTTACGCGACAGCGCCGTCACCGCGTATGAAAAATTCGCGCAGGATTTTCCGGGCAGCCGTTACGTGCCGGAGGCATTGTTTCGCGTCGCGGAATATTATTTCAATCCGCCGTTGCAACAGATCGAACGCGCCATCGAGATTTATAATCGCGTTTTGCAGTACAACGACAGCCCCAAATTTGACGAGGCGCTGTATCGTCTCGGTTGGTGCTATTACAAATTGAATGATTTTCCCAAAGCGATTTCCTGTTTCACGATGCTGGCGGACGACGTCAATCGGTCGCAAACCCTCGATCCGAAAAATAAAATCACCA
>Ga0247727_10001581_pt1 | contig 53592 bp, 47 predicted proteins | sample WisWelCaveWW1625_FD_202498 | JGI IMG/M metagenome (GOLD analysis project Ga0247727, IMG submission 202498) | Biofilm microbial communities from Wishing Well Cave, Virginia, United States - WW16-25 | ecosystem: Environmental > Aquatic > Deep subsurface > Groundwater > Cave microbial mat | place... | reverse complement strand
GCAGAGTCTAGCAAGCGAGGAGCGGACCTATGAACGGACGAGATTTGATCGCAGTCATTGACCAACTGGGCCGTGAGAAGGGCATCGACAAGACCCGGATCATCGGCGCGGTGGAAACGGCCCTCCAGACGGCGGCCAAGAAACGGTTTGGCCAGGGCGAGAACATCAAAGTCGAGATGGACCCCAAGACCGGTGAGATCTCGGTGGTCTCGCTCAAAACGATCGTGGACACAGTCACGAATCCCAAGGCCGAAATCTCGATCCAGGAAGCCCGCAAGGTGGACGACGGCGCGGAGGTGGGCGACGAGATCGGGTCCCTGATCGAAATGGACGAGCTCGGACGCATCGCCGCGCAGACCGCCAAGCAGGTGATCTGCCAGAAAGTCCGGGAAGCGGAATGGGAGGCGGTGCAGAAGGAGTACTCGACCCGCCAGGGCGACCTGATCAACGGCATCATCATCGGCCAGGAACGGCGCAACTACATCGTGGATCTCGGGAAGACCGAAGCCATCCTGCCGATCCAGGAGCAAATTCCCCGCGAGACCTACCGCCGTGGCGACCGTGTGAAGGCGCTGCTGCTCGAAGTGCGGAAGACGCCGAAGGACGTGCAGGTCATTTTGTCGAGATCGCATCCGCACTTCGTTTCAAAGCTGTTCGAGCTGGAGGTGCCCGAGGTCGGGGAGAAGATCGTCGAGATCAAGGGCGTGGTCCGCGAGCCGGGCGACCGGACGAAAATCGCCGTTTCCTCGCGCGACAAGGCGGTGGACCCGGTCGGCGCCTGCGTCGGCATCAAAGGCTCGCGTGTGCAGGCGGTGGTGCGGGAGCTGCGCGGCGAAAAGATCGACATCATCGCCTGGACCAACGACCCGCGCGTGTTCATCGCAGAGGCGCTGAATCCGGCCAGCATTGAGAAGGTGGGTATTGACGAAGTGAAAAAGTCGGCACTCGTGGTCGTAGCCGATTCACAGCTGTCACTGGCCATCGGCAAGAACGGGCAGAACGTCCGTTTAGCCGCCCGGCTCACCGGCTGGAAGATCGACATCATTAGCGCGACGGAATACGAGAAGGAAAAAGTCGAGCGCGACCGCGAGATCAAGGCGGCGATGGCCGAGGAAGCCGAAGCGCAGCGCGAGGAAGAAGCCGCCCGCGAACAGCGAAAGAAAGAAGCGGAACAGGGAGATGAGGGCGCGGTCGGTGCCGCTGTTGCTGTCTAAAGAATTTCTGAGTTCCCGGTGTTGATGAACACGAGGTAGAACGCACGCATGTCAGGCACACGCGTTCACGATCTAGCCAAACAGCTGGAGATGGAGAGCAAGGAATTGCTCGCCGAACTCAAGCGGCTCGGCATCGCCGTCAAGTCGCATAGCAGCACGCTGGACGAGGATGCGGTTCGGACCGTGCTCGCCAAGCACGGAAAAGACAAACCCGCCGCCAAGACCGACACCAAGCCCGCCGCCGGCAAGACGGTGATCAAGAAAGAGGCGGCTGCCAAGAAAGGCGGGGCGGCCAAATCGGCTCCTGCCCCTGTCGAAGAACCACCGAAAGTCGACAAGAAGCGGCTGCTCTTCAAGAAGAAGAAGGAAGATGAGCCGGCGGCCGAGGACGCGCTCGCGGCGCTCCAGCCGATGACGCCGCTGCATCATGCCATTCCAGCGCACGACGCCGCTCCGGCGGCGGCTGCGCCGAGCGGGGCGCCGGCGCATGAGCCGCTGCGTCCGACGCCCGCGATCGAACATGCGATACACGCGCAGGGGGCGGCTGCGAGCGCGGCGCCGGCTGCGGCGACCGCCGCGCCTTCGCCCGCTCCAGGCGTGGCGGGTGAGCCGGGGGCGCGCAAAAAGAAAGAGACGGACTCCGTCCTGCCCGCCGGCGATGTGGGACTCAAGGACAAGCTCAAAAAAGTCAAAAAAACAGGACGGGTCAAGGACGAAGACGAGCTGCGCTTCCGGGAGGACGCGGCCCGGTGGCAGGACTTGCGCGCCATTCCGGTGCATCGCCGGGAGGACCGCTCACGCCATCAGCAGCCCTCGGCCGTCACGGAGATCACGAAGCCCCGCCTGAAGGCCGTCAAGCTCACGGCCGGCCTGACCGTGAAGGAATTTTCGGAACTGGTCGGGCAGCGGCCCGCCGAGGTGATGCACAAGCTCATGGACACCGGCCAGATGCTGACCCTGAACCAGCCGATGAATTTGGACGCCGCGCAGTTGATCGCCGAAAGCTACGGAGTCAAGGCCGAGGTGGTGCTGGAAAAGCGGGGCGAGGATCTGCTCGAAGAGGTGACCGACGACCAGGAAACGGGAACACCCCAGCTGCGGCCGCCGGTCGTCACGATCATGGGTCACGTTGACCACGGCAAGACCTCACTCCTGGATGCCATCCGGCAGACGAAGGTGGCCGAGGGTGAAGCGGGCGGGATCACCCAGCACATCGGCGCCTACACGGTGACGGTGAACGGCAAGCAGGTGACCTTCCTCGACACGCCGGGCCACGAGGCCTTCACGGCCATGCGGGCGCGCGGCGCGAAGATCACGGACCTGGTTATCCTCGTGGTGGCGGTCGACGATGGCGTGATGCCGCAGACCGTGGAAGCGATCCACCATGCCACAGCGGCCGGCGTGCCGGTCATCGTGGCGATCAATAAGATCGACAAGCCAGGCGCCAACCCCGACCGCGTCAAACACGCGCTCGCCGAACACCAGTTGATCCCGGAAGCCTGGGGGGGACAGACGATCTTTGTGGACGTCTCCGCCAAGCAGAAGACCGGCCTGGACACCTTGCTGGAAATGGTTCTCCTTCAGGCGGACGTGCTGGAGCTGAAGGCGGACCCGACGCGTCTGGCTAAGGGCGCTGTGGTGGAGGCCAGGCTGGACCGCGGCCGCGGTCCGGTCGCCACGGTGCTGGTGCAAAGCGGGACGCTGCACGTCGGCGATGCCTTCGTCGTCGGCCCGTTCAGCGGCCGCGTGCGCGCGCTGAACAACGACCGTGGAGAGAAAGTCAAAGAGGCGGGCCCTTCGATCCCCGTGGAGGTCATCGGCTTGCCGGGTGTGCCGGGGGCGGGCGACCCGTTCGTCGTCGTGAAAGACGAGCGGGTGGCGCGTGAGATTGCGGAGGAGCGGCTGCAGAAACAACGCGCGGCGGAGGCGGCGATCGGCGCGGGCAAGATGTCGCTGGACGATCTGTTTGCGCGCATCAAGGAAGGCGATGTCAAGGAACTGGCCGTGGTGATCAAGGCCGACGTGCAGGGCTCCGCGGAGGCCCTGGGCAGCGCCGTCGAAAAACTGTCGACCGATGCGGTGAAGCTCCATGCGATTCACTCCGGGGTCGGCGCGATCACCGAAACGGACATCATGCTGGCCTCGGCCTCGCGGGCCATCGTCATCGGGTTCAATATCAGGCCGGAGCCGAAGGCGTCCGCCCTGGCCGAGCGCGAAGGCGTGGACGTCCGGCTCTACACCATTATTTACGACGCCATCGCGGATATTAAGGCAGCGATGGAAGGGTTGCTGGAGCCGACGCTGAAGGAACGCGTGCTGGGCCGCGCGGAAGTCCGTCAGGTGTTCAATATCCCGAAGGCGGGCGTGATCGCCGGCTGCTACGTCACAGACGGCACGATCCAGCGCTCCGGCGCCAGCGTGCGGGTGATTCGCGACAACGTGCCGGTCTATCAGGGCAAGATGGGGTCGCTGCGCCGCTTCAAGGACGACGTGAAGGAAGTGCAGCAGGGCTACGAGTGCGGCATGAGCGTCGAGAACTTCAGCGACATCAAGGCCGGGGACATCCTCGAGGTCTTTGTCGTGGATAAGGTGGCGACGAAGCTGTAGCGCGGCCGGATCGTGCGATGATTGTCGGGGTCTGCACAGTCGAATTGTTCATTCCCGACGGGCAGTCGTTGAAATCCAAACGGCAGGTGCTGGCCAGCTTGAAAGACCGGCTCCGGGACAAATTCAACGTTTCGGTGGCCGAGGTGGGCGAGCAGGATCTCTGGCAGAAGGCAGTGCTGGGCGTCGCCTGCGTGGCCAACGAGAAAGCCTATGTCAACCAGGTGCTGGACCAGGTGATGAATCACATCCGGTCCGTGCCGATGGTCGAAGTGGTGCAGTCGCGCATCGAATTGCTGTGAGAAAAGCGAATAGCCAACAGCTAATAGCTGATAGCTCGGAGCTACTCGCTGTTTGTTATTAGCTACCTGCTAATTATGGCGAAGACGGCGTATAAGCGGGCGACGCGCGTGGCGGATCAGATTCGCATGGAAGTGGCGGATATCATCATGCGCAAGACCAAGGACCCCCGCGTGGGGGCTGTGACGGTCACGGACGTGGAGATCACGAATGATTTACGGCTGGCCCGCGTCTTCGTGACCACGATGTTGGACGCGGAGCACGAGCGGGACGCCTTCGCCGGGCTGGACAAGGCCAGCGGGTTCATTCGGTCCGAATTGGGCCGCCGGCTGAATCTGCGCTACACGCCCGAGCTGGTCTTTCAGAAGGACACCAGCGGGCCGCGCGGCGACCGGATCCTGTCCATCCTCGATCATCTCGACGAGGAACGGCGCAAAGACGGCACGCTGGTCGAGCCAGCGACGCCGACGAAGGACTGACACGGTGATAGTGGCGGAGACAGCCGTGGCGCACCACGCCGGCATCGGCGACGGGATTCTGAACGTCAACAAGCAAGCCGGCTGGACATCCCATGATGTCGTGGCCAAAGTGCGAGGGCTCTTGGAAGGCCCGAAAGTCGGCCACGCAGGCACACTGGACCCGGCGGCGACGGGCGTGCTGCCGGTGCTTGTGGGCCGCGGGACGCGGATCGCGGAGTATTTGCTGGACTGGGACAAGGAATATCGCGCGGTCCTGCGCCTCGGCCAGACGACCGATACGCAGGATGCGACCGGCGCCGTGCTGGCGACTCGCTCGCTCGACGGGCTCACCGAAGGGCAGATCCGGTCGGCGATCGCGCGGTTCCAGGGCCGCATCACGCAAGTGCCGCCCATGTATTCGGCGGTGAAGGTGGACGGGGTGCCGCTCTATAAATCGGCGCGGGCGGGCAAGACGGTCGAGCGCAAGCCCCGCACGGTCGAGATTTACGAGCTCGAGGTGCTGGGGATTGCCGGCGCGGACGTCACGCTTCGAGTCCGTTGCTCCAAAGGCACCTACGTGCGGACGCTCTGCGCCGACATTGGCGGCGTGCTTGGGGTGGGCGGGCACCTGCGCTCGTTGCAGCGGACGCGCGTCGGGCCGCTGGCCGTCGAGCAGGCGCTCACGCTGGAGGCGATCGGCGCGCGCGTCGTCGCGGGGCGGTTGGCGGAAGACCTGCTCACGCTGGACGAGGCGCTGGCCGCGGTGCCGGCGATCGTGGTGGACGAGCGGACGGCCGAGCGCGTGCGGCACGGCGCGGCTATTCCAGCCGGTGCCGGCCGGTGGCTGGCGTCGGCCGGTCAGGAAGCGCCGACGGTGGTGCGCGTGAAAGATACCGCCGGGCGGTTGCTGGCCGTGGGAAAGATTTCGGCCGGGCCGGCGGGAAGCGACGCAGTGCCGGGTGTGGCGATCGAGAAAGTTCTGGTGGACGTGGACGCAGTCAGTCGGTAACAAGAAACAGTTCAGAAGAAGGAGAAAGGGGATGGCGTTAACGAAGGAAGCAAAGACAGGCGTGATCCGGCAGTATCGTCGGCATGACGCCGACAGCGGGTCGCCGGAGGTGCAGATCGCGGTCCTGACCAACCGGATCACCTACCTGACGGAACATTTCAAGCTGCACAAGAAGGATCATCACTCGCGCCGCGGGTTGCTGACGCTGGTCGGCCGTCGCCGCCGGCTGCTGGATTACCTGCAGCGGGTTGATCAGAACCGGTATCGGGCCGTGTTGGATCGGTTGGGCATCCGGAAGTAGTTCACCACCCACGCGCTGGCGGACAACGCCGGCGCGACAATCGGGCTGCTCCCACAGGTGAACACGGATATGCGCTTGCAGGCGCAAGTGAAAAGTGAAAAGTTAGGAGTAAGGGGATGGAGCAAAGGGGTGCTCCTCACTACTCACTCCTTACTCCTCACTAGACGCGCGAGCGTATATCTGTGGGCATCTGTGGGGTAGAAAGTAAGAGGAGACAGATGTCATGGCACATGTTGTTGAAATTGAGCTAGCCGGCAAAACGCTCCGGCTGGAAACCGGCCGGGTGGCCAGGCAGGCGGACGGCGCCGTGCTGGCGTCCTACGGGGATACGGTCGTCTTGGCGACGGCGGTCGCCTCCCAGACGGCAAAGCCGGGCGTAGATTTTCTGCCGCTCACGTGCGATTACCAGGAAAAGGCCTACGCCGCCGGCAAGATTCCGGGCGGTTACTTCAAGCGCGAAGGGCGGCCGTCGGAAAAGGAAGTGCTCACCAGCCGGCTGATCGACCGGCCGATCCGCCCGCTGTTCTCCGAGAACTATCATTTCGAAACGCAGGTGATCGCGTCGGTCCTGTCGGCCGATCAGACCGGGACCGCGGATGTCATTGGCATCACGGCGGCGTCGGCGGCGCTGTCCGTGTCGAATATTCCCTTCCTGGGTCCGGTGGCCGGCGTGAAGGTCGGCCGCGTGAACGGCCAATTCGTGATCAATCCCGATCTGGCGACGCTGGAGAAGAGCGATCTGCATCTCGTCGTGGCCGGCACGGCCGACGCCGTGATGATGGTCGAGGGCGGGGCCAACGAGCAGCCCGAGGCGGTGATGCTCGGGGCGATCGAAGCGGCCCACGCCGAGATCAAGCGGATCGTCGCCAAGATTCTGGAGCTGCAGGCCAAGGTCGGCAAGACGAAGCGGACCGTCCCCGAGGAGCACATCGACGAAGGGTTGAAGAAGCAGGTGCGCGACCTCGTGGCCAAGCCGATCCGGGAGGCGATCTTCATTCCGAACAAGTCGGCCCGCCAGGAAAAGCTGGATCTGATCAAGGCCGAGGCGGTGGAGAAGCTGAAGTCCGACGATCCGGACCGCGAACGGCACGTCAAGCTGACCTTTCATGCGCTGGAGTACACCGAAGTCCGCAACATGATCCTGGAGAAGGGCACGCGCGCGGACGGCCGCGGGCCGACCGACATCCGGCCGATCACCTGCGAAGTCGGCGTGCTGCCGCGCACGCACGGCTCGGCGCTGTTCACGCGCGGCGAGACGCAGAGTCTGGCCGTGGTGACGCTGGGGTCCACGGACGACGAGCAGCGCATCGACGCGCTGGAAGGCGAGTACTACCGGACCTTCATGCTCCATTATAATTTCCCGCCGTTCAGCGTCGGCGAAGCGCGGCCGTTGCGCTCGCCGGGCCGGCGCGAGGTAGGGCACGGGGCGCTGGCCGAGCGCGCGCTCAAGCCGGTGATTCCGGACAAGGAAAAATTCCCCTACACGCTGCGGCTCGTCTCGGACATTCTCGAGTCCAACGGCTCCTCGTCGATGGCGACCGTCTGTGGCGGCGCGCTGGCGATGATGGATGCGGGCGTGCCGATCAGGGAGGCGGTGGCGGGGATCGCGATGGGGCTGATCAAAGAAGGCAATCGCGTGACGATCCTCTCCGACATTCTCGGCCTGGAAGATCACCTGGGTGACATGGACTTCAAGGTGACCGGCACCAAGCACGGTGTCACGGCGCTGCAGATGGACATCAAGATCGCCGGCATCACGTCGGCGCTGATGAAGGACGCGCTGGAGCAGGCGCGCAAGGGCCGCCTGCACATCCTCGAGGCGATGGCGAAAGCGTTGACGGCGCCGCGCACGAACCTCTCGCCGTATGCGCCACGCATCTTCACGCTGAAGATCAAGCAGGACAAGATCCGCGAGGTGATCGGCCCGGGCGGCAAGACGATCCGCGGGATCATCGCCGAGTGCGGGGTGAAGATCAACGTGGAGGATACGGGGATCGTCTCGGTGGCCGCCGTGGACGAGGCCTCGGCCAGGAAGGCGATCGACCGGATCAACAGCATCATCGAAGAAGTCGAAATCGGCAAGATTTACATGGGCACCGTCCGCAAGATCATGGACTTCGGCGCGTTCGTCGAGATTCTGCCGGGCACGGACGGGCTGGTGCACATCTCCCAGCTCGCGCATCACCGCGTCAAGTCCGTGGCCGACGAGGTGACGGAAGGCCAGCAGATCTTGGTGAAGGTGTTGGAGATCGATCGGCAGGGCAAGATCCGCCTCAGCCGCAAGGAAACGATGGAGCCGCCGCAGGTCGGCGCGGCGAAGGAATCGGCCGGAAGCTGACCGGATGTATCGCAAGGTCGTGCTCGACAACGGCGTCCGGCTCGTCACAGAGCGGATGCCGTCGCTCAAGTCGGTGACGGTCGGCATCTGGGTCAATGTCGGGTCGCGCGATGAAGGGGAGGGAGAGGAAGGCTTCTCCCACTTCATCGAGCACATGTTCTTCAAAGGCACCGCCACCCGGTCCGCCGCGCAGATCTCCCGCGAGATCGACGCGTTGGGCGGCGAGATGAACGCCTTCACCACCCGCGAAACGACGACCTTCTACGTCAAAGTCCTGGACGAGCAGCTCAAGCCGGCGCTGGCGCTGCTGGCCGATCTCTTCCACCGCTCCCGCTTTCCCGCCAGGGAAATCGAGAAGGAAAAGCAGGTGGTCCTGGAGGAGATGCGGATGGTCCAGGACGATCCCGAAGAACTGGTCCAGGATCTCCACACGCAGCAGACGTTCGGCGCGCACCCGCTCGGCCGCCCGATTCTGGGCCAGGCGGCGACGGTCAGGAACCTGGCGCGCCGCGATGTCCTCCGCTACATCCAGGCCTACTATCATCCGCACGACACGGTCGTCGCGGTGGCCGGGAACTTCGATCAGAAGCAACTGATGCCTCTGCTGGACGCCCACTTCGGCCGGTTCGAGCGACCGGCGGCGTCGAAACGGAACCGGTGGCCGGCGGAGGTTCACGGCGGGCTGCAGGTCCATGAAAAGGAACTGGAGCAGGCGCACCTCTGCCTGGGACTCAAGGGTATCTCGGTCGAGCACAAGGACCGGTACGCGGCCTACCTGCTCAATGCCGTGCTGGGCGGCAACGTCAGCTCGCGCCTGTTTCAGGAAATCCGCGAGAAACGCGGGCTCGCCTATTCCATCTACTCCTGCCTCTCGGCCTACAGCGACGGCGGGATGTGGTCCGTCTATGCGGGCACCCGCCCGGCAGAGGCGCCCAAAGTCGTCGAGCTGGTCTCGCGCGAAATCAAGCGGCTCTGCGCCGGAGGCGTTCCGCGGGCGGAGTTGGAACGGGCCAAGAACCAGATGAAGGGCAGCGTGATGCTGGGCCTCGAAAGCACCTCCAGCCGGATGAGCAAACTGGCCAAGGATGAACTACACCACGGGCGGCGGGTATCCCTGGACGAAGTGATGGCGAATATCGACCGGGTGAACGAATCGCAGCTGTTGCGATTGAGCCGCGAGCTGTTCGATGCGCGCCGTCTGTCCGTCACGGCGCTCGGGCCTGTCAGTCGCCGCTCCCTGTCCTCCGCGCTCAACTAGCAGGATGTTGAAAAAGGCCTTCACCCGGAATGTTCATGAACGCTTCTGCTGCAATCACGGATACGCTGCTGCGACGGGCGGGCTCGCCGCTCAGTCAGTCAACGTCCTGCTGAGAGGACGCCTCCTTCCTTCACGGCTCCGCGCGCCCCTCTCGCGACGCGTCTGCGTGATTTCGCGACGAACCGCCATGAACAAGTCCGGGCTAGCTCGTTCTCGCTGCTGCGGCCGCGCCTCGGGAAAGGGCGCGTCTTGGCGCGCCGGGGCTGGGCGGGTGAGAAGGCGACCTTTTTGAACATCCTGGAGAGCCCAGCCTTCTCATTCGCGGTTTAGACGGTTCCTCATACCGGCCTCGATATCCGTTCCGAGATCAATTTGTGACTCATCAAATAATCATATATTTTCAATATCTTGCGATGGGCTGATGCGCCAAATATTTCCTTGACAAGGATGGAGGGATTCAGTACGATTCCACCCTGCTTTAGTCCTCTATCGCGCTTATAAGCATCGGTTGGTTGTTTTTTATTTTGTAAGGAGGGACGAGTGATGAAGAGAGGAGTCGTTATCGCGGCTGTTTCCTTCTTCTTTATTGCTGGCCTGGCGGTGGCTGGCTATGCCGTGGCGGCGGATGCGCCCGGCGATCCTACCGGACCTGCCAATATCACGGCAGACTCGAAGGGTACCTTCAAGGCTGAGGCGGCCAAGACGCTCAAGGGCCGTGTCTGGGCCCAGTGGGCGGACAATCCGGAGCGGGAACTCCTGTTCGGGATTCAATACTGGAACACAGGTGAACCGGCCTCGGGCACGCCGATTGGGCGGTCTTCCTCCGATCTCGATGTGCGGCCTCCGGACCCGCTGTTCACCTGCTGCGCCTGGGGCTTCGTCGGCGGAACCGAGAAAAACAATCCCTATTCCGGTTGGTACCATGCCGCCACGACCGTGCGCCTGCAGGTGAAGGACAAGGGGCTCATGGATCAGATCATCAAGGCGTCGCAGGAACTCACGGCCATGGAAGTGACGCTGGACGGCCGGACGATCACCGGCTTCAAGCTGCTCAAGAAGGACTAAGTCAGGGTTCAGTCACTTGACCGTTTTATTGACGACAATCATCTTGGTTCTTAAGGAGGGAGCGATCATGAGAGTTCATAAGACAGGCTGGGCGTTCCTCGCCGCCGTGGCCCTGGTGGTCGGTGTGACCTCCACCGCGCTGGCCATCGAAGCGTTCCAGGAGCGGTTCGAGTGGGGCGACATGAGCAAGCCGACCACAATACAGGGGCGGGTGATCATCCTCGATCCTTACGATGAAGCGGTGTGGATCAACGTCGCCGTGTTCGGCGGCAATGCCGAGAGCGGCTATTTCTGGCAGAGGATTCATCCGGGCAAGACCCTCAAATTCTACGCGGACAAGGGCGCCTGGGACGAATTGAAGAAACTGGCCCGCCCGCATGCGGGACCGGCGGCCGCGAAGGAAGTGCCGCCTTCTTCGCAGACGGCCTTGATCGAGTTTACGGCGCAGGAAACAGAGCAGAACCACCGGGTCATCACCTCGGTCAAGAAACTGCCGGACATCGCCGGCGAGCCATCGAAGCCACGGAGCATTCGCGCCTTGAAAGAGTCGGCCTGCCAGGGCAAGGATGATACCGAAGCTGGGTGCTACAAGGCCAAGCAGGCGCTCAATGTTGCTCCCAAGGCATCCCCTCCCATGCACTATGATGTGCTCATTCCTGGCGGAAAGCCGGTGGGTGGCTTGACGCCGTGGAGTGCCGAGTATAATAAGCCTGGCAGCAGCGGTGGAGGCGGCGGACACTAAGCCGCACGTTCCGTTGATTTAAAGAGGCGGTGTCCCTCCCGGGACACCGCCTCTTTGCTTTTATGAGCGGGGACTGGCACTTCCTTTTGACGCCTGTCCCCGTTTTTGCAAGGGGGACAGGCACGGCTCGACTGAGCTCGCCGAAGTCCCGCCTTCGCAAAGCTACAGCGGGAGCCAGTCCCCGAAGCCCGTTCCTTTACTTTATGTCTTTCTCTTCCAGACGGCGCTGCAGCTCGGCCAGCCGGTTCATCGCTTCGAGCGGGGTCATCGAGAAGAGATCAATCTGCCGGACCTCTTCGATGAGAGGGTGAGGGGCGGGGAGCGATGGGTCGGGACAAGGGGTGACGCCTGCTGAGGCCTGGGGCGCATCCGTTTCGGCCTGCTCCAGTTGCGCCAGCACTTCCTTGGCCCGGTTGATCACGGCGGGAGGCAGGCCGGCCAGCCTGGCCACGTGGATGCCGTAGCTCCGGTCGGCGCCGCCTTCCACGATCTTGCGCAGGAACAGCACTTCCTCGTCCCGTTCCTTGACCGCCACCGTGTAGTTCTTCACGCCGTCGTGTCTGTTCGCCAATTCCGTCATTTCGTGGTAGTGGGTGGCGAACATCGTCCGCGCGCCGACGTGGCCACGGTCCTGGATGTATTCCGCGACAGCCCAGGCGATGCTCAGCCCGTCGTAGGTGCTGGTGCCGCGCCCGATTTCGTCCAGGAGAATGAGGCTGCGCGCGGTGGCGCTGTTCAGGATCTGCGCGGTCTCGGTCATTTCCACCATGAAGGTGCTCTGGCCGGCGGCGAGATTGTCGGAGGCGCCGACGCGGGTGAAGATCCGGTCCACGATCCCGATGCGGGCGGCGCGGGCCGGCACGAAGCCGCCCATCTGAGCCATCAGCACGATCAACGCCACCTGCCTGAGATAGGTGCTCTTGCCGGCCATGTTGGGACCGGTGAGGATCAACAGCCGGTTGGCCTCCAGGTCGAGGAGCGTATCGTTGGGGACGAACCCTTGCGGCAGATCCAGCCGCTCCACGACGGAATGCCGGCCATCGGAGATGCGAATCTCCCCGCCCTCGTCCACCTCAGGCCGTGCGTATCCGTTGTGGGCGGCCGTCTCCGCGAGCGACACCAGGGCGTCGAGTGTGGCAAGGGCGGCCCCCATCGTCTGGATGCGGGGAGTCTCCCGCGCGAGCTGCACCCGGATCCGCTCGAAGAGGTCCTGCTCGAGGGCCTTCTGCTTCAGGTCGGCGCCGGTGACCTTGTCCTCCAGTTCTTTCAGCTCCGGCGTGATGAACCGTTCGGCGTTCGCCAGCGTCTGCTTGCGGCCGTAGTCGGCGGGGACCCTGGCCAGGTTGGCTTTGGTGATCTCAATGTAATAGCCGAACACTTGATTGAACCGGATCTTCAGGGAGTCGATGCCGGTCCGCTCCCGCTCCCGCGCCTCCAGCTGCGCGATCCAGTGTTTCCCGTCCCGGCCGATCGTCCGCAGCTCGTCGAGGGTGGCGTCGTAGCCCTCGCGGATGATGCCGCCGTCGCGGATCGAGACGGGCGCATCCGCCAGGATCGTCTTCTCGATCAGCTCGTGAACGTCGGCCAGGTTGTCCCACTGCGCGACCATCTGGCGCAGCAACGAGGCGCGGCAGGAAGCTGTCCGCGCGCGGAGCTCCGGCAGGACCGCCACCGACTGCTTGAGCGCCAGCAGATCGCGCGGCGACGCGGCCCCCAGCGACACGCGGCTGCCCAGGCGCAGGATGTCCTGCACCGAGCGCAGCGCGGAACGGATCGCGACGCGGGTTTCGAGGGTCGCGAGAAGCTCGCCGACGGCGTCGAGCCGCGCCCGGATCGGGTCGATGCGAAGCAGGGGGCGGACGATCCACTCCCGGAGGAGCCGGCTGCCCATCGCCGTCACGGTGCGGTCCAGGACCGCGAGCAGCGTCGCGTCCTGCCGGCCTTCGACCAGCGACCGGACGAGCTCGAGATTTCTGATCGTCGCGCCGTCGAGGTGCATCTCTTCGCCGGCCCGGCGGACGCGGAGGCCGCGCAGGTGCGTGAGGCTGGCCGTCGGCCTGGTCTCGCGCAGGTACCGCACCAGCGCGCCGGCCGCCTGGACGCCGAGCGCCAGGCCCTTGCATCCGAAGCCGTCCAGCGAGGCGACGCGAAACTGCTCCTGCAGTGTCCGCTCCGCGTTGCGGAGGTCGAAGGCCGACGGATCCTGGATGCACTGCCGCGTACCGGCCAGCTTGGCGCAGGCGGCGCGGATCGGCTCGGCGATTGCGGAGGGGGAGAGGAGCTCTTTGGGCTCCAGCCGCGCCAACTCATCCTGGAGGTCCTGCGCCGCGCCGTTGCCGGCGAACTCCATCACCCAGAATTCGCCGGTGGAGAGGTCCAGCGCGGCCAGCCCCGCTGCCCGGCCGTCCCGGGGTGCGGCGACGGCGGCCAGAAAGTTCGATTCCGTGGGGCGCAGCAACTCGGCGTCGGTAAGGGTGCCGGGCGTGTACAGGCGGACGACCTCGCGGCGCACGAGCCCCTTGGCCAGCTTGGGGTCCTCCACCTGATCGCAGAGGGCCACGGTCCGCCCCGCCTTCAGCAGCTTGGCGATATAGCCGGTGGCGGCGTGATAGGGGACGCCGCAGAGCGGGACGGGCGCGGCGCTGGACTTGTCGCGCGAAGTGAGGGCGATCGAAAGCAGTCGCGACGCGTCTTCCGCGTCCTCGTAGAACATCTCGTAGAAGTCGCCCACGCGGAAGAACAGGATGGCGTCTTGATAAGCGCGCTTGATCTCCCGGTACTGTCTCATTAATGGAGTGAGATCAGAATCGTTCACGTCAGGTGGTCCATTCGATCAGGGTGGCGTCGAACAAAACATGCTTGCAGTAGAGGTTCTTCTCTCATACTCGCCCAGGACACGAAAAGCTGAGGTATATGGCGCGGCCAATCCAGACTGCCTCATCAAGGGCGTGAGGTCGGCGTCGCTCATGCCGGTGGCTCGTTGTTCACGCCGGAGGCCGGGGGTTGGTCTGGCTCCGCTCCGCGCCGGGCCTCCCGCAACTGCTCCAGTTCGGCCTGGGCCTCCTGGAGTTGTTTGGTTTTGCGCCGCAATTCGATCCGCCCGCGGACCCAGGCGGGGAACAGAAGGATGGACGAGACCAGCAGGCCAATCACGAAGGCGCTGAGGATCGGCACGTAGACCCTCGTCTCAGCCGTCCGCAGGCCGAAGAAGTACCGCAGCGTGACCACCGGATCCTGGTTCTGGAGAAAAAAGCTGAGCGACAGCGCCAGCAGGATGAAGACGAGAATCAGGCGAATCATCGGCGGGTCCGTTTCTTCGAGCGCCGTCGCGCGGGTCCGCTCAGCGCGCGGAACCGGGCGAGCAGTTTCCGGTACGTGGTCTGCAAATGTTCAGGCATCACGCGGATTTCCCCGAACAGCGGCATGAAGTTCGTGTCGCCGTTCCAGCGTGGCACGATGTGGAGATGGACGTGCGCTTCGATCCCCGCCCCGCTGACCCGTCCCAGGTTGATGCCGATGTTGAACCCTTCCGGCTTGATCTCGGCGCGCAGGACTTTGAGCGACAGGTTGGTCAGCGCGAGGAGATCCAGCGCGGCCTCGCCCGGCAGCTGTTCCAGGCTCTTGACGTGCGCATAGGGCGCCACCAGCAGGTGGCCGCTGTTATACGGAAAGAGGTTCATCATCACGAGCCCGTGGCGGCCGCGGTGTAATAAGAGATTGGTCGCGTCGCGCCGCTCCCCGGCCTTGACGCAAAAAATGCACTTGGCGGGTTTGCGGGCGTTCTTGATATAAGCCATGCGCCAGGGCGCCCAGAGGACTTTCATCGGTGGGATCTCCGGCGTCTGGCCGCGACGGGCTGCATCCGCACCCGCGCCAGCAGGCGTCGCGCCTGCGGTCCCGTCGGCCGGAGCACGATCTCGCGGGCCGTCGGGCCCTGGTGCCACAGATGGACGTCCAGGCGGTCGCCGGGCAGCTCCTCACCGGCCTTGTCCGCCCATTCGATCGCGATCACCGTGCGCCCGTCCTCGTAATCCGACAGCCCGATGTGCGGCAGCTCCGTGGCAGAGTCGAGCCGGTAGAGATCCGCATGGGCGAGTCGCACGCGGCCGTGGTACTCGTGAATCAGCACGAACGTGGGACTGCTGACCGCGTGGGGGGACGCGCCCAACCCAGCCGCCAGGCCGCGCACCAGCGCCGTTTTGCCGGAGCCCAACTCGCCGTAAAGCGCCACGACTTCGCCGCCCTGCATGGATCGGCCGATGGCGCGGCCGAGGCGGTCGGTTTCCGCGGCAGACTTCGTCAGGCGGCGCCACGTACCGGCTGCCGGAGCGCTCCGCTCAGCTCGGGGCCGGCGCCTGGCTGGTGACCTAAGCGCGCGCGCCATGGGCGGTGTGAGCAAGGGCATAGGGAATCTGCTCGATCACGTCGCCCGCCGTCATGCCGGCAGGCCCCAGTCTAAATGCAGCCAGGTCTCCCGCGAGCCCGTGCAGGTAGGTCCCGGCGCAGGCCGCGTCCCACGGACTGAGTCCCTGCGCGAGCAAGCCGACGATCATGCCGGTGAGCACGTCGCCGGTTCCGGCGGTGGCCATGCCGGGATTGCCGGTCGGGCAGATGGCCGCGCGCCCATCGGGGTTCGCGACGACGGTGCGGGCTCCTTTCAAGACGAGCATGACCCGCCGGGCCTGCGCAAACTTCACGGCAGTCCCGATGCGATCCGCATTGACGGATTGTGTCGTCGCGTTGTCCACCAGCCGGGCCATTTCTCCCGGATGCGGTGTGAGGATCGGTGGACTCTTGCACTCGGCGAGCAACGAAGTTCGGCCGGCGAGCGCGTTGAGCGCGTCGGCGTCCAGCACGGAGGGTTTCTCCAGGCGCGGCACCAGCGCGTGGAGCAGCTCGACGGTTTCCGGATGCGTGGTCAGGCCCGGTCCGATCGCCACCGCCGTCCGCGCATTGATGAACGACAAAAGCTCCTCGAGGCCGGCCCGCGCAAGTGTCCGCGCCTTCGTTTCCGGCATGGGCACGGTCATGGCTTCGAGCAGCTTGGCCTCCAGCGTGTCGTTCACGCTCGCCGGTGTCGCGACCGTCACGAGGCCGGCGCCGGCTCGCAGCGCGGCCTGGGCAGCCATCACGGCCGCGCCGGTCTTGCCGACCGAGCCTGCGATAATGCCAGCATGGCCGTAGGTGCCCTTGTGGGAGGACAGCCGGCGGTCGGGAATCAGTTGGCATACGGTTTCTGACGTGATGAGGGAAACACGGCTGGCCATGGTTTCGACGAATGCCGGCGGGATGCCGATGTCCACGACCTCGATCAGGCCGGCGTGATCGAGGCCAGGGCCCGTGTAGAGGCCTAACTTCGGCAGGCCGAACGTGACCGTGAGGTTCGCTCGAACGGCCGCGCCCAGTACGGCGCCGGTGTCGGCATGGATGCCGGACGGAAGATCGACCGCGATGACCGGCCGCCCCGCATCGTTCATGGCTTCAATGGCGCCGCGATACGTTCCTGTGACGGGGGCGGAGAGGCCGGTGCCCAGCAGCGCGTCCACGACCACGTCGCTTTGCGCGAGGGCGGCGCGGAGTGCGTCGGGTGTCGGGGAGGCCGAGACCGATGTGGCGCCGGCGACGGAGAGAAATCTCCGGTGCATGGTCTTGGCGTCGCCCATTAGATCGCCGGGGCGGGCCAGCAACAACACCCGGACCTTGGCGCGCTGTTTTCGAAGCAGCCGTGCCACAACGAAGCCGTCGCCGCCGTTGTTGCCCTTGCCGCAGAGGATGGTTACGGTCTTGCCGGCCAGGGGCCCATAGGCCCGCGCCATCGCCTCGGCCACGCCGCTGCCGGCCCGCTCCATCAGGGTGGCGCCGGGCACCTTCGCCTCCTCGATAGTTCGGCGATCGAGCTCCTTCATCTGGGCGGCGGTAACGATCTTCATTTTATAAACCAGTGACGGGTGACGAGTAACGAGTGACGAGTGAGAGAGTAACAAGGTCACGCATCACGCGTCACTCATCACTTCTTTGTCAGCACCACCTCGGCGATGGCGTAATCCGTGTCGTGCGAGAGGCTGACATGGATATCCGTGACGCCGGCGCGCTGCATCAGGACATGGACGCGGCCGGAGACCGTGGCGCGCGGACGCCCCGTCCGGTCGTTCAACACTTGAATGTCGTGCCAGCTGATTCCATCAGCCCAGCCGGTCCCGAGCGCCTTCAGCATCGCTTCTTTCGCGGCGAAGCGTCCGGCAAAGGAGGCATAGGGCGCCGGCCGTGCCTGACAGTAGCGACGCTCCGCCTCGGTATACAGGCGGTCGAGGAAGCGCGCCTGCCACCGCTCCGCGATCGCGCGGATACGGTCGATTTTGACAAGGTCCAGGCCGATGCCCACGATGGTCATCGCGTCGCTCCGTCGATCAGTTGCTTCATCTCGCGCACCGCCTGGTCCAATCCGACCAGCACGGCGCGCGCGACGATGCTGTGGCCGATGTTGTATTCCTCGATCTCGGAAATCGCCGTCAGCTTGGTGATGTTCCAGTAATTCAGCCCATGACCGGCGTTGACGCCCAGCTTGAGCGAGGCCGCCAGTTTCGCGGCTGCCACGATGGCGCGAAACTCCGTCTCGATCTCCCGCTCCGAGTGAGCGTTGGCGTAGCGGCCGGTGTGAATCTCGATGTAGCCGGCTCCGACGGCCCGCGCCGCCTTGATCTGTTCCGCGTCCGGCTCGATAAAGAGACTGACCGGAATGCCGCCCTGCTGCAGCGCGGCCACCGTCTGTTTCAGCCGGCTCTTGTGGCCGGCGACATCCAGCCCGCCTTCGGTCGTCAGTTCCTGCCGCCGTTCCGGCACCAGCGTGACGTAATCGGGCTTGACGGCCAGCGCGATCTTCACCATGGCGTCGTCGGCGGCCATTTCCAGGTCCAGCCGCGTCTTGACGGTCTGGCGGAGCAGCGCGAGGTCGCGGTCCTGGATATGACGACGGTCCTCCCGCAAGTGGACGACGATGCCGTCCGCTCCGGCCAGCTCGACCAGGACGGCGGCCGCCACCGGGTCCGGCTCGCTGCCACCCCGGGCCTGCCTGAGAGTGGCGACATGGTCGATATTGACACCGAGACGAGGCACGGGTCGGGGCTCCTGGAATGAACGGTTGAGGTGGAAACCGGAAATGTGATCGAGATGGCAACCGGTGAGCCATTATTGCAAAAACGTTCCTGGCAGGCAAGGACTCTACGCTGGCCTGAAGCCTAGGTTACGGGTCCGCTGGTCAGGCGGACATTTGTCAGGTCGACCGGTCAGCATCGAGCACAGACCGCACCTTCTGTCTTAGCGTCGTGCTCGTAAACGGCTTTTGCAAGAATGGCAGGTCCTCAAAGGCGGTGGTTTCCTCGGATTCAGACGAATCAAGGTACCCCGACGTCAGCAGGATTTTCATGTGGGGCTGTTGCTGGCTCAGTTTCTTCGCCAGCGTTGTGCCCCGAACTCCAGGCAACACGATATCGGTGATTACAAGATGAATCGTCTGACCAGAACGGCTCAGGGCAAGCGCCTCGTCTGCTGTCCTGGCCTCCAGCACCGTATAGCCCGCCGCGGCGAGGATTTCCCGCCCCAATGCCAGGATGCCCGGATTATCTTCCACTAGTAGAATGGTTTCCAATTTTCCTCACGAGGGGCATGACAAAGGGCCGACGAAACAACCGGCTTGGCCTGCCCTTTTCCCATGATCGGACACTATAACGTACAACACTGACCCAGTTCAAAAATCCAACCGCAGGCGGTGGTCGCTTCGCTGTCCTGCCGCACAACGCCAGGGGCCAAGGACGGGCAAGAGGGAGACGGACGATTTCGCCGGGAGGCAGATGGAGGAAACATCTCCAACCCCCGAAGAAAATTGACTGATTTGGCCTGCTGCATTAGAATGCACTGTCCTGCAACAGTCTAGGAAGGGACCCCGCACGCCGGTGGTGCGCGAACCGTCGGCGGGGCGGTCGTGTTTGAAAAAAGTGACGAAGAATTGAGGAGATAGAGAGCCGAGCGATGAGCGAAACGTTTTATCGGATCAACCGGTTGCCGCCCTATGTGTTTGCGCAGGTCCAGGCGCTCAAGCTGGAGGCGCGCCATCGCGGCGAGGACATCATTGACTTCGGCATGGGGAATCCCGATCAGCCGACGCCGGACCACATCGTCGACAAGCTGATCGAGGTGGCGCGCAATCCGAAGAATCACCGCTACTCCGCGTCGCGGGGCATCACGAAGCTCCGTCACGCGATTACCGGCTGGTACAAGCGGCGCTACGACGTGGATCTGGACCCGGAGACGGAGGCGATCGTCACGATCGGATCGAAGGAAGGCATCGCGCATCTGGCGCTGGCCATGATCGGGCCGGGCGACGTCGTACTTACGCCGACGCCGACCTATCCCGTCCACATGTACAGCGTCATCATCGCCGGCGGCGAGGTGCGCGGCGTTGAGTTGCGCCAGGACAGCGACTTTTTCGAAGACTTGACGCGGGCGTACCGGCAGACGCTGCCGCGGCCGCGCATCCTGGTCATCAATTTTCCGCACAACCCGACCACCGCGGTGGTGGATCTGGAGTTTTTCAAGAAGATCGTGGCCTTTGCCAAAGAGCATAACGTGATCGTGATTCACGACTTAGCCTATGCGGACATTGTGTTCGACGGCTATCGCGCGCCGAGCCTGCTGCAGGTGCCGGAAGCCAAGGACATCGGCGTGGAGTTTTTCACGCTGTCCAAGAGCTACAACATGCCGGGCTGGCGCGTCGGGTTCTGCGTGGGGAATCGCGAAGTGGTCGGCGCCCTGGCCACGATCAAGAGTTACCTGGATTACGGCATTTTCCAGCCGGTCCAGATCGCGAGCATCATCGCGCTGAACGGGCCGCAAGACTGCGTGAAGGACACGGTGGCCCGCTACCAGCGGCGCCGCGACGTGCTGGTGGAGGGGCTGCAGCGCATCGGCTGGGCGGTCGAAAAGCCGCGGGCGACGATGTTTGTGTGGGCGAGGATTCCGCTGCCGTATCGCGGCATGGGCTCGCTCGAATTCTCGAAGCTGCTCTTGAAGGAAGCGAAGGTCGCCGTGTCGCCGGGGATCGGCTTCGGCGAGGGCGGCGATGAGTACGTGCGGTTCGGTCTCGTGGAGAACGAACACCGGACCCGGCAGGCCGTGCGGGGCATCAAGAAGTCCTTGAAGCTGCAAGGGGCGGAGTGATGAAGGAGCGGATCGGCATCGGCCTGATCGGGTTCGGAACGGTCGGGACCGGTGTCGCGAAAATCCTGCTGGGCAGCGGCGCGCTGATCAGGCGCCGTGTCGGCGTGCCGATCGAGCTCGTGCGCGTGGCTGACTTGGATACGACCCGCGATCGCGGCGTCACCCTGCCGCCCGGCGTGCTCATTAACGATGCCAAGGCACTGATCGACGATCCGGCGGTTGATATTGTCATCGAATTGATCGGTGGCTACGACGCGGCCAAGCGGATCATTCTGGACGCCCTGGCCAAAGGCAAGCCGGTCGTCACCGCCAACAAGGCCCTGCTCGCGGTGCATGGCGAGGAGATCTTCGAAGCGGCCGCGCGGCACAAGGTGGACCTGGGCTTCGAGGCCAGCGTCGGCGGAGGGATTCCGGTGATTCGCGCCCTCACGGAGGGGCTCACGGCCAACACGATCCTGTCGCTCTACGGCATCATCAACGGGACTTCGAACTACATCCTGAGCCGGATGACCTGCGAGGGGCAGAATTTTCAGGACGTGCTGGCCGAGGCGCAGGCCGCCGGCTATGCCGAGGCCGATCCGACGTTCGACGTCGCCGGCATCGATTCGGCGCACAAGCTCGCCATCATGGTGAGCCTCGCGTACGGCACACCGGTCAACGTGAAGGAGATTTACACGGAAGGGATCACCCGCATCACGCCGGTGGACATCACCTATGCCGAGGAGTTCGGGTTCACGATCAAGCTGCTGGCCATCGCCAAGTCGCTGGACGGCGAGATCGAAGCACGGGTGCATCCGACCATGGTGCCGTCGGCCTCACCGATTGCCCAAGTCGAGGGCGTGTACAACGCGATCCAGCTGGTCGGGGACGCCGTGAGCGACATCGTGCTCTACGGGCAGGGGGCCGGCTCCATGCCGACTGGCAGCGCGGTGGTCAGCGACGCGATCTCGATCGCGCGGAATCTATTACACGGGGCGGCGGGCCGTGTGCCGCCGGCGTCGTTCCAGCAGGATCAGCGGCGGCCGCTGCGCATCCGGCCGATGGAGGAGATTCTCTCGCAGTATTACATGCGATTCATGGTGCTCGACCGTCCCGGCGTGCTCTCGCAGATCGCCGGCGTGCTGGGCCATCACCACATCAGCATCGCCTCCGTGATCCAGCAGGGCCGCAAGGAAGGGCAGACCGTGCCCGTCGTCATCATGACGCACACGGCCCGCGAGCGCGACGTGCAGGCCGCGCTCCGGGACATCGACAAGATGGCGTTCATCTCCGAGCCCACCACCCTGATCCGCGTCGAGGGACACGACGAGTGAGCAGGTCTGCGTGATTCGCGATTCGTCATTAGTCACTCGTCCCGGATTTCCTGCGAATGACGAGTTACGTCTAACGAGGCACGGTTGATCCATGATGCGTTGGCGCGGGGTAATCGAGGAGTACCGCAAATTTCTGCCGGTGACGGAGCGGACGCCGGTTGTCACGCTCGGCGAAGGCAACACGCCGCTCATCAAAGCGGCCCGTCTGGCCGGGAAGATTGCGCCCGGGATCGAGCTGTATGTGAAGTTCGAGGGCGCCAACCCCACTGGCTCTTTCAAGGACCGGGGCATGACGATGGCCATCTCCAAGGCGCGCGAGGCGGGGGCGCGGGCGGTCATCTGCGCCTCGACCGGCAACACCTCCGCGTCGGCGGCCGCCTACGGCGCCCGCGCGGGCCTGGCCGTGTACGTGCTCATCCCGGCCGGCAAGATCGCGCTGGGCAAGCTGTCGCAGGCCATGATGCACCAAGCCACCGTCATCCAGATCGAAGGCAATTTCGACCAGGCCTTGGCGATCGTGAAGGATCTGGCGGCGACGCACAAGATCGAGCTCGTAAACTCGATCAATCCGTTCCGGATCGAGGGGCAAAAGACCGCCGCGTTCGAAGTGTGCGATCAACTGGGCGCTGCGCCGACGTTGCACGTGCTGCCGGTCGGCAATGCCGGGAATATCACGGCCTATTGGCGCGGGTACAAGGAATACCACGCGGCGGGACAGATCCAGCGCCGGCCGCGCATGATGGGATTTCAGGCGGCGGGCGCAGCCCCGATCGTTTTAGGCCACGTGGTGGAGGATCCGCAGACCGTGGCGACCGCGATCCGGATCGGCAACCCGGCCAGCTGGCAGTCGGCCCTGGAGGCGGTCCAGGAATCGTCCGGTAAAATCGATATGGTGACGGACAAGGAAATCCTGCACGCGTACAGCATGGTGGCGGCGGAGGAAGGCGTGTTCTGCGAGCCGGCGTCGGCGGCCTCGGTCGCCGGGGTGATCAAGCTGCGCGAGCAGGGCACGTTGAAGGAAGGCGACACGGTCGTCTGTACCTTGACGGGCCACGGCCTGAAGGACGCCGACACGGCGATCGGCGTGTCCAAGAAACCGATGACGGTCAAGGCGAACCGCGACGATGTGGCGCGGCTGTTGAATCTGTAGGAGATTCTCGGACGTGGGCGGGAAAAAGGAGGACCAAATTAAGGGGTTTCTCCGTCGGCATCAGTTACGAACAAGCGATGATGAGCCGACGGTTCAAACGAAGTTTGGCATGACGGAATGAAATACGTCGTTTTGCATGGCGACGGCCTGGTCAGCGGGCCGCGGAAAGACCTGGGAGGGAAAACGCTGCTGCAGGCTGCGGCAACACCCAATCTGGACGCCGTGGCGCATGCCGGCGAGATGGGCATCGCGGTCGTGCCTGCCGACGGCCCGCACGTGACCAGCGGCATGGTCCAGATGGCCGTGCTCGGGTACGACCCGCGCAAGCTCTATCCCGGCCCGGGGCCGCTGGAGGCGGCGAGCCTGGGCGTGACGGTCGGCGAACACGATGTCGTCTACCGGTGCAGCATGGTGACGCTGCGCGGCGGCGCCCCGGGCAAGGATGCCTACACCGACGTGAAGAAACTGGCGGCGCCGGTGACGGTGGAGGGCGAAGCTGAGCGGCTGGAGCGGGAAGAGGCCCGCGAACTGCTGGAGGCGGTGAACGAGCAGCTCGGCTCGGAAACGATTCAGTTCTATCCGGGGAGCGGCTCCCGGCATTTGATGGTCTGGGTCAACGGCAAGCTGCGGGCGGTGTGCGTGGATCCGCGCCAAGGCGCCGGGCGGCCGGTCAGCGAGTGCCTGCCGACGGGAGACGGCGCGGAGATGTTGCGGAAGCTGATGGACGCGTCGCTGGTGATCCTGCGCGATCATCCGGTCAACGATCAGCGGCGGGAGGAAGGGCTGAAGCCGATCCACTGCCTCTGGCTGTGGGGGCAGGGGCGGGCATCGCGCTGGCCGAGCTTCATGGAGCGGCACCGCGTTTCGGGCGCCGTCGTCGCGACGAACGATGTGCGCCGCGGCATCGGGATCTTCGCCGGCCTGGAGGCGATCGAGCCGTCCGCGATGCCCGCGAACGACGGCACGGATTTTCTGAGCCGCGGGCAGGACGCGCTGCGCGAGCTGGGCACGAAGGACTTTGTCTACGTGCACGCCGAAATGCCGGCGGAGATCGCCGCCAAGGGCGACGCGAAGGCGGCGGTGAAGATCGTGGAGGAATTCGACCGGCAGATCGTCGGGACGGTGCTCGGCGGACTGGCCAAGATGGGGCCGTACCGCCTGCTCGTGGTCTGCGACGGGGGACGCACGCCCAATGACGGCTCGCGGCCCCCGCTGTACGCGCTCTGCGCCGGCCCGCTTCAAAAGACCAAGGGTGCTGCGCGCGGGTTTACCGAAGCGGACGCAGCGGCCGCCAAGGACGGCGCGCGGGACGCCACCAAGCTGTCGGCGAGATTGTTGGCAAGAGCATAGCCTGCATTATTCGTGACGGTTCGTCGCGCCCCCTCCCCTCCCTCCCCCATCCGTATGGGGGAGGGGCAGGGTGGGGGCGGAGACGGGCGCGCGGAGCCGCGAGAACCCGAGGCGTACTTGAAACAGTACGTCGAGGGGGCAAGTGGCGAGCCCGCCCGTCTGCACGCCCGGCAAGCCGCGTGCAGGCTCGTCGCAGCAGCGAATCCGTGATTGCAGCAGAAGCGCTCATGAATAATGCAGGCTGGGATGTTCGATGGCGTTGATTGTCCACAAATACGGCGGCACGTCGGTCGGGACGGTCGAGCGCATTCACCGCGTCGCCGACAAGGTGGCGACGGCCAAGGAAGAGGGGCACGACCTTGTCGTGGTGCTCTCGGCCATGAGCGGGGAGACCGACCGGCTGATCAAGCTGGCCCACGAGGTGGCGAAGGTGCCCGACGAGCGCGAATTGGACATGCTGCTCTCGACGGGCGAGCGGGTGACGATCGCGCTGCTGGCAATGGAGCTGCGGGGGCGCGGGATCGACGCGCGCTCGTTTACCGGACGGCAGGTCGGCATCATCACCAACAGCGCGCACACCAAGGCGCGGATTGCGCGCGTGGCGGCGGACCGCCTCCGGGAGGCCCTGAAGCACGGCATCATCCCGATCGTCGCCGGCTTTCAGGGCATCAATGAGCAGTCGGACGTCACGACCCTGGGGCGCGGCGGCTCCGATCTGACGGCGGTCGCCCTGGCGGCGGCGCTCAAGGCGGACCGGTGCATCATTTATACGGACGTGGACGGCGTCTATACGGCCGATCCCAACGTCGTGCCGACGGCCCGGCGCCTGGACAAGGTCTCCTATGAGGAGATGCTGGAGCTGGCGAGTCTGGGCGCGAGGGTGCTGCAGAGCCGCTCGGTGGAGTTCGCGGCCAAGTTCAACGTGCCGGTGGAAGTCCAATCCAGTTTTAAGGAAGGGAAGGGGACGCTCGTGGTGAAAGAAGACGCGGATATGGAACGGGTGACGGTGTCCGGGGTGACCGGCGACCGCAATCAGGCCAAGCTGACGATCGTGGGCGTGCCGGACCGGCCGGGCATCGCGGCCAGGATCTTCGGCCCCATCGCGGAGGCGGGCATCATCGTGGACATGATCATTCAGAACGTCAGCCAGGCCTCGCTGACCGACATGTCGTTCACGGTCCTGCGCGCCGACCTGCCCAAGGCGGCGTCGATCGTGCAGCGCATCGCGAAGGATATCGAGGCCAAGTCGGTGGCGGTGACCGAAGCGATCGCCAAGGTGTCGCTGGTCGGGGTCGGCATGCGGACCCATTCGGGCGTGGCGGCGAAGATGTTCGACGTCCTCTCGAAGTCCGGCATCAACATCATGATGATCAGCACCTCGGAGATCAAAATCTCCTGCGTGATCGAGGAAAAATATCTGGAGCAGGCCATACGCGCCCTGCACAAGGCGTTCGGCTTGGACGGAACGACGAAGTGAAGCGGAAGAAAAAAAGCACGAGTCGCTCGGATCGAGGATCGGGGCATACGAACCTGTCGGAGGTCGTGTCTCGCGCCTCGCGCCTCGCGCCCTCGCTGGAGATCTACGACACCACCCTGCGCGACGGCGCCCAGGCCGAGGACGTCAGCTTCTCCGCGGAGGACAAGGTCCGGGTCGCGCAGAAACTCGACGAGCTGGGCGTCCCGTACATCGAGGGCGGCTGGCCGGGCGCCAATCCGAAGGACATCGAGTTCTTCCGGATGATCAAGACCATGCCGCTGAAACACGCCACCGTCGTGGCGTTCGGGTCCACGCGCAAGGCGAGCAATCCGGTTCAGAAAGACGCCAACCTCCAGGCGTTGCTGGACGCCGACACCGGCACGATCACGCTGTTCGGCAAGAGCTGGGCCCTGCACGTCACGGATGCCCTGGGCATTTCCCTGGCCAAAAATCTTGAGATCATCGAGGATTCCATCGCCTATCTGCGCGAGAAGGGCCGGCGCGTGTTTTACGACGCGGAGCATTTCTTCGACGGCTACAAGGCCGATCCGGACTACGCGGTGGACACCCTGCGGCGCGCGGTGCGGGCGGGGGCCGAGCGCGTGATTCTCTGCGACACGAACGGCGGCACGATGCCCTGGGAGATCCGTGCGATCTGCCAAACGGTGAAGCGGGAATGCAAGGTCCCGCTGGGCATCCACGCGCACAACGACAGCGAGATGGCCGTCGCCAACTCGCTCGTTGCGCTCGACGCCGGCGTCATGCAGGTGCAGGGGACGATCAACGGCATCGGCGAGCGCTGCGGGAATGCCAATCTCTGCTCGATCCTGCCGAATCTCGAATTGAAGATGAAACGCCGGGCGCTCGGGGAGAAGCATCTGGCCCAGTTGCGGGAGGTCTCGCACTTCGTCGCGGAGATCGCGAATCTCGTGCCGGACAAGCATCAGCCCTACGTGGGGGATTCCGCCTTCGCCCACAAGGGCGGCGTGCACATCCACGCGGTGCAGAAGAATCCGGCGACGTACGAGCACGTGATTCCTGAAAAGGTCGGCAATCGGCAGCGCATGCTGATCTCGGACCACACGGGGCGGAGCGGATTGCTGGAGAAGGTCCAGACCTACGGCATCACGTTGTCCAGGGACAACCCCAAGCTGCAGGAACTGCTGACGAAGCTCAAGGATATGGAGAGCGGCGGCTATCAATTCGAAGGCGCGGAAGGATCGCTCGAGCTGCTGACTCGCAAGGCCGTCGGCCGGTACAAGCCGTCGTTCCAGCTCCTCGGCTTCCGGGTCATCGTGGAAAAGCGCGAAGCCGATGCCGTGCCGGTGTCGGAAGCCACGGTCACGGTCAAAGTCGGCGAGGCGGTCCAGCATACGGCGGCCGAGGCGACCGGACCGGTCAATGCCCTCGACCATGCCCTGCGGAAAGCGCTGGAGAAGTTTTACCCGCAGCTCAAGGAGGTCAGGCTCCTGGATTATAAGGTGCGCGTGCTCGCGGCCAGCCACGGGACGGCGTCCAAGGTGCGCGTGCTGATCGAGTCTGGCGATCACAAGGAGAAGTGGGGGACCGTCGGCGTGTCGGAAAACATCATGGAAGCCAGTTGGCAAGCCCTGGCCGACAGCATCGAATACAAGCTTCTGCCGAAAGACCGGTAGCCTCTGTCGGCCTGTCCGGGCGCCAGAAATTTCCTTGACACGACCGCTAACCTCACGTAATTTATCGTGAAAATTTACTTAAGGCGTCCGCAATACAGGGCTTGGGAATGAGGCTCGCTGAGTTGAGCCTGGAGGGGGCGGCATGAGAAAGGCCGACATCGCGAACGAAATCTATGAAAAAGTTGGGGTTTCCAAAAAGGAAGCCGCCGACATTGTGGAATTCGTCCTCAATCTCATGAAGAGCGTCCTGCAAAAGGGAGAATCCATCAAAATCGCCGGGTTCGGGAATTTCGTGGTGCGCAGCAAAGGGCCCCGCAAGGGGCGGAATCCCCGGACGGGCCAGGAAATCGGCATTACGCCCCGCCGCGTCGTGACGTTCCGTCCCAGTCAAGTATTCAAAAAGTACGTCAATTCCTAGCAGAGCACTCATCGGCTTACAGAGAGGCTGGTGAAAATCTCGTGAGGATGGCTTGCAGGATGGTCAAACAGGTCGTCCAGCGAGGCCGCAGCGAGCGAAAGGTCGAGGCGTACTTTTTGTCTGTACGTTGAGACCTTGAGCGATGCAAGAACGACGCTGGCGGCCTGTTTCAACATCCTGCTGAGGATCGGCGATGGCGGCTGAGCCGAAGCTAGGCACCAAGATATTCTACAAAATCGGAGAGGTCAGTGAAATTGCAAAGCTGCCGCCGTACGTCTTGCGGTTCTGGGAATCCCAGTTCAGCTTCCTCAAGCCGCAGAAAAGCCGCGGGCATCAGCGGCTCTATCTCCAGCGGGACGTCGAGACCGTGCTGGAAATCAAGCGCATGCTGTATGAGGAAGGGTATACTATCGCAGGGCTGCAGCGGTTTTGGGCGCGCCGCGGCCGCCACGGCAAGCGAAAGATCGGGCCGCGGGAGCTCGCCAAGCGCATGCGAGGAGACCTCCGCGCCATTCTGAAACTCCTCGAATCGTACGATCATGATTAGCTGATAGCGAGCAGCCAGCAGCAAATAGCTCAAAGATTCGTGCCTATTGTTCCCAGCTATTCGCTACTCGCTATCGGCTGTGTGCTTTTAATATCAGAGATGTCGGGGCGTAGCGCAGCCTGGTAGCGCACTCGCTTGGGGTGCGAGTGGTCGTGGGTTCAAATCCCGCCGCCCCGACCACGCCGTAAGACAGTGATGAGTTGTGAGTGATGAGTTATGAGTTCCTGACCGCGTCAACTCGTAACTAAAAACTTGTCACTCACAACTTCTGTTACATGAAAGCTGCCCCCGGCAGCTTTTCTTTTTTATGAGCCTGGCTTGATGAAAATCCTTGTCACTAACGACGATGGGATCGACTCGCCGGGACTGCACGCGCTGGCCAGAGCCATGCGCCCGCTGGGGCAAGTCTGGGTGGTGGCGCCGGACCGCGAGCGCACGGCCGCCGGACATGCGCTGACGCTCCACAAGCCGCTGCGCATCGAGCGCTTAGAGCCACGCGTGTTTTCGGTCAACGGCACGCCGACCGACTGCGTCAACCTCGCGCTCAAGCAGCTCCTGCGCGGGACCCCGGCGCTGGTGGTGTCGGGCATCAACCGCGGCGTCAACTTGGGCGACGACGTGACCTATTCGGGCACCGTCTCCGCGGCATTGGAAGGCACGATCATGGGCATCCCATCCATCGCCGTGTCGCAGGAAGTGCGCAAGACCTTCCGCTACGACGTCGCGGCGTTCTACGCGGCGCGCGTGGCGCGGGCCGCGCTCCGGTACGGCCTGCCCGACGAGACCTTACTTAACGTCAACGTGCCGGACCGGCCGCGCGCGAAGATCGCCGGAGTGCGGGTGACGGCGCTCAGCCGGCGCCGCTTCGACGAGCCGATTATCGAGAAGACGGACCCACACGGGCGGAAGTACTATTGGATCGCCGGCACGCGCGTCTCGTGGAGCCGGCAGGAGAATTCCGACCACGAGGCGCTGCGGCGCGGCTTCGTGACGATCACCCCGATTCATCTGGACGTGACCCACCATGAGGCGATAGAACAGCTGCGGGAATGGGAAGCGCTGATCGAAGGCGGGCGGAAGGGTAGTTTTTCTGGTTTGTCTCGTTTGTCTGGTTTTTTTCGTGGAACCCCAAAAACCAGACAAACCAAGTAAACACCACACACCATTTTTATGCTGAAGATCCACAACACGCTCACCGGCCGGAAAGAATCCTTCGAGCCGCTCAAGGCCGGCACGGTCACGATGTACGTCTGCGGCGTGACCGTCTATGACGAATGTCACCTCGGCCACGCGCGCAGCGCGCTCGTCTTCGAGACGATCAGGCGGTATTTGAAGCATTGCGGATTCAGAGTCACCTTCGTGAAAAATTTCACCGACGTGGATGACAAGATCATCAACCGGGCCAATGAACTCGGCATACCTTGGCAGAAGGTGACCAGTCGCTATATCAAAGCCTATTCCCGTGACATGAAACGGCTTGGCATCAAGCGGGCGACGAAGGAACCGAAAGCGACGGGCCACATGAACGAAATCATCAAACTGGTCCAGGCGCTGCTCAAGAAAGGCATGGCATACCGGGTTGACGGGGACGTGTATTTCCAGGTGGAGAAGTTTCCAGCCTATGGAAAGCTCTCGAAACGCAAACTGGAGGACATGCAGGCCGGCGCCAGGGTCGAAGTGGACGAGCGCAAGCGGCACCCCATGGACTTCGCGCTCTGGAAAGGCGCCAAGCCGGGCGAGCCGGCCTGGAAGAGCCCCTGGGGGCCGGGCCGGCCGGGCTGGCACATCGAATGTTCGGCAATGTCTATGAAGTACCTCGGCAAGTCATTTGATATTCATGGCGGCGGAGCGGATCTGATTTTTCCGCATCACGAAAACGAGATCGCCCAGTCCTGCGCCGCGACCGGCAAGGAGTTCGCGCGCTACTGGCTGCACAATGGGTTCGTGCAGGTGAACCAGGAGAAGATGTCCAAGTCGCTGGGAAACTTTTTTACGATCCGGGAGATTTTCGAGAAATGGGGCTACCGGGAACCGGTGACCGCGGAGGCGCTGCGATATTTTCTTCTCTCCACGCACTATCGGAGCCCGCTGGATTTTTCCGATCAAGCCTTACAAGAGGCGAAGCGGGCGCTGGATGGGTTCTACGGACTGTTCCAGCGGCTGAGTGAATCGTCGCGGTCCTCCGGCCCCGGCGATGCGCGTCTCCCGACTCTCGTGGAGCCGCTGGACGGCGCGATCCGCCAGGCGATGGACGATGATTTCAACACGCCCGCGGCTGTGGCCGTCGTGCAGCGTCTGCGCGCGGACATGAACAAATTGGCGGACGCGGGGCTCTCGGGACAAGCAGCCGCCGCAGCGCATGACGCCTTTCGCAGGGCAGGACAGGCGTTGGGATTGTTCCAGCTGTCGGTGAAGGACTGGGAGTTCCAGAATGTGGGTATCAAGTTGAAATCGGCCGCCGCGCTATCCGACGCCGAGATCGAGCGGATGATTGCCGAACGGAACGAGGCACGCACACACAAGAATTTTGCGAGGGCAGATGAACTCAGACAATCGCTGGCGGCCCAAGGGATCATCCTGGAAGACCGGCCGGACGGAACCACCCGCTGGAAGCGGTGAGCCCTTCGACAGGCTCAGGGCCCAGAGTAAAGTCGAGGGGCCCGGCGAGCTCATCTTCGGCCTGCACGCGGTGCGGGAAGCGCTGCGCTCGGGCGCCAGGCCCGTGCGGCGGCTCGTCGTGGTGCGGACGGACCGGCAGTTCGGCGATCTGGTGCAGCTCGCCCGCGAGGCGGGCGTGCCGGTTCGGATCGAGCCGCGGCAATCGTTGGACCGGTTGGTGCCGTCCGGCCACCATCAGGGGATCATCGCGCTCGTCGGCGCGAAGGCCTACGTCGAGCCGGACGACATGCTCCGAACGGCCCGCGAGCGGGGCGAGCCGGCGCTGGTGCTCCTGCTCGACGGCGTGGAAGATCCTCACAATCTGGGCGCGGTGCTGCGCACGGCCGAAGCAGCCGGCGCGCACGGCGTGGTGATTCCCGAGCGCCGGTCGGTCGGGCTGACGGCGACCGTGGCCAAGGCCTCCGCCGGCGCCGTGGAGCACCTGCCGGTGGCCTGCGTGCCGAACCTCTCACGCGCCATCGAGCAGCTGCAAGCGCAGGGGCTGTGGGTCTATGCCCTGGATCCATCGGCTCAGAAATCCTACACGGCACTCGATTTGAAAGGACCGGTGGCCCTGGTGCTGGGCGGCGAGGGGAAAGGCGTCCGCGCGGGGGTGCTGGACAAGTGCGACGACCGAGCCCGCATTCCAATGAGCGGGCGCGTGGCGTCCCTCAACGTTTCGGCGGCGGCTGCGATTGTCTTATTCGAGGTGGTTCGCCAAAGAACGGGTGGCTAGCGGACTTTGAGCAGGCCGCCCTGGATCGCCGCTTTCAGCAGCTGGGCGGTGTTCGACACGCGGACCTTTTTCATCATGTTGGCGCGATGCGCCTCGACCGTCTTCACGCTGATACTGAGCTGCTGACCGATTTCCCGGTTCTTCAATCCCGACCAGATCAATTCCAGGATTTCCTGCTCCCGGCCGGTGAGCGATTCGGGCCGTCTCCGCGGAAGCGGAAGGGCATTCGTAAATTTGTGGTTGCCGGAACGAGGCATGACGGCGGAAGCGGCCCCCTTCATACGGTCTTCCTTTCCTGATTCCCGTCATCACAGATCGTGCGACGGTCACGTTCACGACGGACAACAAAATTATATCCGCCGGACTGCCGGATGGCAAAAGACCGGAAGAGGGCGGAAAGACGGGGAAAATCCTCGCTGCACTGGCCAGCGCCGAGGAAACTCGCTACAATACAGTCCGTGCCGCCTGATGTGTTCTCATATCTTGTCGCGGGATTGTTCGGCGCCGCGATCGGCAGTTTTTTGAACGTCTGTATTCACCGTCTCCCTCACCACGAATCCGTGATCTGGCCCTCGTCGCACTGCCCGGCCTGCGGGGGCCGGATCGCGCCCTACGACAACATTCCGCTTCTGAGTTTTCTCTGGCTGCGGGGCCGGTGCCGCGCCTGCCGGGCCCCGATCTCGCTCCGGTACCCTCTCGTCGAGGCGGCCAACGGATTGGGGTATGCGTGGATCGTCTGGTGGTTCGGCCTCGGCTGGCCGGCCCTCGCCTATGCGGCGTTGTTCTCCGCCTTGCTCGTGATCACGTTCATTGATGCCGATCATCAGATCATCCCGGACCGCATCACGCTGCCCGGCATTCCCCTAGGCATCCTGTGCGCGGCCACCGTGTTGCCCGCCGGTCTCGTCAACTCGGTGGTGGGCGTGCTGGTGGGGGGCGGGCTCTTGTGGGGCATGGCGTGGCTCAGCCCCTATCTGTTCGGGAAGGAAGGGATGGGCGGCGGGGACATCAAGCTCCTGGCCATGATCGGCGCGTTTCTGGGATGGGAGCCGGCGTTGATGACCGTCGTCGTCGGCGCCTCCGTGGGGGCGACGGTCGGGCTCGCGTTGATCGCGCTCAAGCGGATCAGCCGGGACCAGCACATTCCCTTCGGACCCTTCCTGGCGCTCGGCGCAGTCGTGGCGATGTTTTTCTTCCATGACATCAAGGCCTGGTACGTCGGGCTCTTGCTTCCCTGACCCGACACTGTCCTTCTCACCGAGCCTCGTTTCCTTGTATCCAAACCGATGATCTTCTGTATCTGACCCGCACGGCGCAGAGTCTGCGCGCGCGGGACCACCGCACCGTCCTTTTTTTCACAAGACGGTTTCCCTCTCTGAGACGCCCACTTAGGCACAGCCCCTTCGTCATCCGGTCCGCCACGGCGGCGCAGCCACCCGGCACGGGATTTGGAATGTGAGGCGGCTGAGGGGAGCCCACCAGAGGCGAGCCCCGTAACCATATAAGAAGGAGGGTACGATGAACGAACAGGGGAAAAGCTTGGTCGAGATCATCATGGTCATGGCGCTGGTCGTGGTGATGACCGCCATGACGGGACAGGTGCTGGTGGCCGCCACCGCCCGGCAGCAGGGGCACGCGGTGGCGACGGAGCTGGCCAACGAGCTTCGTGCCGCCCGCTATCTCGCCATTCTCAGGCGCGAGCGGATCCGCGTCGTGTTCGAGCCGGGCCTGAACAGGGTACGGACCGAACCGGCCGATGCGCCGGGCCGGCCGATCAGGGAATATGAATTTCAGGCGAAGGGCGTGACGGTCGAGCGTCTGTCGAACGGCCCGTCCATCGTCTTCCACCCGAGCGGCCGCGCGGCATCCGCGACGACGATCACGCTCAGGAACAGTCAGCATAAACAGTGGCAACTCACCGTGAGTCTCATCGGTCGCGTGTCGCAGATCTGAGGTGATCATGAGAACACGTGGAAACCGGCGGCAGGCAGGATTCAGCTTGATCGAGGTCATGATCGCCATGGTCATTCTGGCGTTTGCGATCCTGGGCGTCATGAGCGCGTTTCGATGGTCGGATCACGGGCTGCGGCAGGGGGCGACCGGCACGCGGGCGCTGGCGCTGGCGGAGTCCAGGCTCGAGGCCAAGCGCGCCGCCCCCTGGACATCGCTCCTGGCGGACGACATGGACGGCGACGGACGGCCGGAGGTCACGATGCGCGACGACGGCCAGCCGCCCGACGCGCGGGCAGGCGACGGTCTCTACACGGCGGCAATCGAGCGGGACGGCATCATGCTTCAGTGGACGGTGCAGCCGGATCGTCCCGGTCCGCTGCCGGCCTGGGGGGCGGCGACCATCACGGCCGGCGCCCGCTTTCCGGCGGGGCAGGGCCAGTGGCGCGAGGTCACGGTCGGGACGCTGCGGGCGAACCCGGTCTATCTGGGGATGCGATGAACCGCCGGCTGATCGGCACTAGCCGCGGTGTCTGTCTGGCGGAAGTCATGATCGCGCTGGCCGCCGGGGCGGTCGTGCTGACGGCGACGCTGCAATCGCTCGATCATTTTCAGCACCGGCTCTCGCGGCAGCACCGGGCGGCGGCACAGACCCAGGATCTGCGGATCGGGCTCAGGATTCTCGACGAGGAAGTGCGCCTCGCCGGAACGGCCTCGCCGCTGTCCGAGGCGCCGGTGCAGATCGCCGGCGAACAGGAGATCGTGTTCACCGCCAATCTCGGCGGGCTGGTGACCGCGCTCACGGAGCCGGTTTCGTCTCTCCAGTTGGACCTGCCGGTGGAGGATGGAACCGACTGGCCGAAAGGAAAACGCGTGCTCGTGTGCGACCGGGACCGTTGCGCCGAAAGCCGGCTCCTGCGCGACGGACGCAAGCGCACGCTGAACGTGACGAGTCCGCTGGGGCGCGACTTCGCCGCCGGCAGCGACGTGCGGATCGTCAATCAGGTGCGGTACTACCTGAAAACGAATCCCAAGGGAACGGCGAGCGTGATGCGGGAAGTGGACGGCGGCGCGAGCACGTTGATCGGAGACGTCGAGCGGGTCATGTTCCGGTACATTGATCGCAACGGAGCGCGGACCGCCGATCCAAGCCGCGTCGCCCTCGTACAGATCGAGGCGGCGGCGGGGGGCGGGCACGCGGTGGTGAGGAACGTCTGGTTGCGCGGGCGGTAAGGCGTCCGTGTCAGGGAGGAGAACGATGCACAAGCAAGCAACCGAACGGGGAGCGTCGTTGATCGGCGCAATTCTCTTGGTGGTGATTTTGTCTATGCTGGCGACGGTTTCGCTGAATCTCGCGGCCCAGGAACTGGAAAGCCACCGGGCGGCCAAGGACGAGGCGGTCGCGCGGCATCTTGCCGAGGCCGGCGCCGGCCTGGTCCTGCAATGGTTTCATGATCCGTCTTCCGTTCCGGACGGAGCCGTGCGCAGCCTGCTGGCCAGGCGGCACGAGCATCCGGACAGGGGTCCGTCCTTCTTCGACGCCGACGGGCGTTCGCAATTCACCGGCACGGAAGACCGGCCGGATGTCGTGTTTGACGCAACCAGGCCGGCGGACAACCGGCTGCTTAATGATCCGGCCGGCGGATGGTTCCGGTCGCTGAGCGCGCTGGGGCACATTCGCACGCTGGCGGTCTACGGGCCGACCAGACCGGGCCTGCTCTGCACTGTGCAGGTCACCGCGGCGGCGCATGGGTTGACACGGACGCTCTCGGTGCAGTTGGGCGAGCGGGCCCTGCCGCCGATCCGGGCCGCCGTCGAGATCGGGAACCGGGGACCGGTGCCGGCCGCCGGCACGCCGCTGCCGGTCTGGGTCCATTGGGGCGATCTCGTGGTGAACGGCGACGTCCAGCTGGGCGTGGTCCGGGAGATTCCCGTCAATACGTGGTTGGCGCCGGTGACGGGCCAGTCCTATGCCGAGCAGATGCGTCCCGAAGATCGCTGGTTGGATATGTTTGTCGGAGGCGAGGCGCGCTTCACACCCGCATCGCCCGATCCCGCGCCTGCACACGTGCACGTGCATCAGGAACCGACGCCGGGATTGCGACAGAGTCGCTGGGACTACGAAATGATGAAACGGGAGGCCCTGCGCGACGGCACCTATTACGCGCACGGTCAGGATGGATTGCTGTACCGCCACGGTACGATCGAGCCGGGGCTGGGCGTGACGGTCGACGACGCGCTCCGGTCCGAGACCGTCGGCGATCATCATGGCCTCGTGTTCATAGATACCCTTGATCAAACCCCGCCGCGAGCCGATAACCTTGGAACCATGACCGTGCACACAGACTATGCGGAAGGGGTCTTCATCCTCAATGCGCAGGTGATCTTCGCGCCCGGAGGGGCCGGAAAATCCGTGTCAGCGCTGAGCCCGCCTCCCGACTTGCAGGAGGCAGCGCAGGCGCGCACGCCGGTGGAGCTTGCGGGGGTTCATCTGCGCGGGGTACTCATCACGCCGGGAGACTTGATCCTCGAGGGGCAGCCGAGGGTCTACGGGGCTTTGGTGGTCGGTGGAAAAATTGAACCGACTCCCGGCTCGAGTGCTCGCCTGGAGGTGTGGTATGACGACGATCTTCGTACAGGGCTGATTCGAGGCGTTCCGCTGGTTTATCAGGCGCCAGGGACATGGCTGGAAAAATACGGAGAAAGAAGGGGTTAAACGAGCCAGGGACAAAAATTGTCATTACTTGGCACTTGCGTGTGCCGGCGGTATACTACTGCGTCGGATTTCTGGTTGAGCGATTGTAGAGAATCAATGGGTTAGAGAAACCAGCGCCATGGTCGAAAACGGCACACCCTTTGCTGCATCAGAACAGAGAATGAAAAGCACGGACAAACGAGTAGGCCTGTGCGCGGCTTGGAGCGAGGCAGGCTTTTCGCTGACCGAGCTGATGATTGTCGTGGTGATCATCGGGCTCATCTCGGCGGTCGCGGTAGGCTACTACACCACCGCCGTGCCGCAAGCCCGGCTCCGAGACGCCGTGACGGAGATCAACGGTACCTTCAATGTGGCCAGGATCATGGCGATGAGCCAGAACGCCACCATTACCATCAAACTGAACGGAGCGAGCAGCTCGATTTCGGGCAGCGCCGTGTCATTGACCGGATCGTACGCGACCCCCATCACGATCACCACCACGAGGACAATCGCGGGCGCGGAAACCGTGGTGTCCACCACGCCGTTGAACGGCGAGGTGACGCAACTCGTCATGTCGCCGGGGATCGGTTCGCCGGTCAAGGCCTGGGTGCAATACAACTCCCGCGGCATGCGCGTCGGCGGCGGAGCCACGACGAATCAGCTTGTGACTCTCACGAACACGCAGGGGCGGGTCTACTCGGTGAGCGTGGCGCCGTCCGGCAAGGCCAAGTGGTGCATGACGAGCAGTTGCTCTTAGCGAGCGGAGGAGCCGAGGGAATGACGGAGCATCGGCACATGGGCAGTCGATTGGGTCAGAGTCAGGCGGGATTCTCGCTGCTGGAGGTCATGATCTCGGTCATCGTGCTGTCGATCGGCCTCCTGGGGCTGGCGGCGATGCAGGAGATCGCCTCGTCGCGCAACATCGGCGCGAACGATCTGACTGTCGCCACCAACCTGGCGACGGAGATGATCGAGCGGGTCCAATACAGCAAAAAGCAAGTGTCCTTTTACAACGGCATCGATGTCTCGTCGTCGACCAATAATTGCCCGTCGGGCGGCTCTGTGCCGCTGATGGTCACCGGCGATTGCACCCAGTGGCGGAATCGGCTGCTGGCGTCGAGGCTCCCCAATATCCGGGGGACCGTGACGGTCACGAACGTAGGCCCGACGGCCATGATGCAGCGGCAGGTGGCGGTGCAGATGACATGGAAGGGGCATCTCACGCCCATGACCTTCTCGACGATCATCACGCTCGGATGAGCCCGATGTCATATCCAATGCAAGACCGTTCCCGCGTACGTGCCGGCCGCCGCCCCTGGGCGTCCGAGCAGGGCTTTACGCTGATGGAAATCATGGTCGCGGTCGGGATCGGCGTGTTTGTCGTCGGGACAGCGGTCACGGTTCTGTACAGCAGCCAGCAGGTCCAGAGCATCAACGAGCAGACGGTGGAGACGCAACAGAACGCCCGCATGGCGATGGAGCTCATCTCGGAGGACTTCAAATCGGCCGGTTTCAATGCCAAGTCGATCACGCCGCCGGGCATCGGCGCCACTTGTGGTGTGAACGGAGTCGTCCCTGCGGACAACACGCCGACGGGCATCGACACGGGGCCGGATGCGGTCAGCATGATCGTGCCGGTCAATTTGTCCACGCTGGTTACGCAGATCGCGGGCTCGGCGCCGACCGTGAACGTCGTGCTGCAGGCCGGTGCCGTGGCGGCGGCGGCAACCGATGGATTCGGAGTGGCAGGGACGATCTACGCGCTGCCTGGTCCGGTGATCTCCATCGCCGGGTTTCACACGGGCACGGTCAACACCATTTCGAGCGACACCCTGGCACTCACCAACTCCGTGCAGTTGCCCAAGGAAGCCGTTATGCCAGTCGGGATGCAGGTCTATTGGCTGAAATGCGTGAGGTACGAAGTCATCAACTCCAACAGCAATAGCGTGACAAAGCAGCCGCTGTGCGGGGGCACCCTGCCGTGCCTCGTGCGGGGGACGCCGCCTTGCGTCGTGGGCGCGACGAATCCCTGCATCCCCGTCGTCGAGGGCATTGAAGACCTCCAGATCGCCTATGCCTGCGACGGCTGTGTGAGCAACGAGGACGGGGTGATTGACGATCAAGTCGGCGGCACGGCGGGGCAGTTCGACGCTGTGGACTTCGTGTCGAACAACAGTTGGAATACCGGCTCGTTTCTGCCCAGCACCATCCGGATGGCGCAAGTGAGCATCGTGGCCAGGGAAATGCGCAGCCGGCTGGGGTCGGAAGGCGTGACCGGCGCCAAAGCGATCATCTCGTCGGTACTCCAGGTGTCGGATCACAATCACGGCCAGGACACGGGCTTCAATGTCGCTGTGTATGCAAAGCAGCAGCGGCGGCTCCTCACGAGGACGATCGAACTTACGAACATGGGATTCTAACTATGGACGGAGAAAGGAACTCTATGCCGCACGCGCATCGTGTCACGGGTCGGCCGACCGGCGAGCGGGGCATCGCCCTGCTGACGGTCATGCTCATGCTCATGGTGCTGTCCGTCATCGGCATCGCTTCGATCACGCTGACGGGATTGGAGACCCGCCTTGCGGGGTACGTCCGGGCGGGCGAGGCCGCGGGGGTCGCCGCCCAGGCCTGCCTGAGCACCGCGGTGACCACGCTCGAAGCGACCATCCGCGACAGCAAGGTGCCGGACACGATGCTGGATAACGCCAGCCCGCCCGGCCCTGTGCCGAACGCGAACGGCGCCACCCTGCTGAGCGAGGTCCTAGGCGTGATCGGGTTCGAGAACTCCAGCGATGCCCTGCCCGGCACCTACCCGAATTTCAACCTCGGCATCCCCAACCCGTCGCAGACCTTGAACAACTTCGTCGTGCAGGGCGACATCGACCGGCTCCATTCGAAGGCCGGCACCGGCGGCTCGATGTTGATGATCCAGGGATACGAGGGCATCGGCGCCGGGTCGGGAACCGGCGGGACCGAGATTCTCTACCAGATCAGTTGCCTGGCCAGTAACTCGGCCACCAACGTCCGGTCGAAGATTACGGCCATCTATGCCTGCAAAGCGGTGGCGGACGGCTGCTTGCGGAAGATCTAGCGGGGCCCGGGACAAAGAGGGGCATGAAAAGGGAGAACCTGGTCATGACACACACGCGGCTGCTGAACTGGTTTCTGGTGCTGGGCGTGGCGCTCGGCCTGGGCCTTACCGGTGTCGGAACAGCTCTACCTCAATCTGGTCCGGATCAGGCGGGACACATGAAACTCGCCAAGGCGGAACCGGATGCGATGAAGTCCGGGAAAATTACGGCCAAGTCAGGCGATTCCGTGACAATCGACGGTCGCGTATATCCCCTGCATCCGGACGTGATTTTTTCCGATAGTGTCGGGGGCAAGATGAAATGGAGAGACTTTGCGGTCAATGGCTCGGTGCAGTTCCATCTCAGCAAAGACGGCAAGGTGGACAAGTTGGTGGCGTTGGACTCGCCAGGCTAGCCGGAAGCGCTCCGGTCGCACCGGCGGCGGGAGCTCGAACCCTGCACGGAAGAACGAAAGAAATGAGGACAGGTCAAAAGGATCGGAGGGAGTCGACCATGAAACGCACAATGATTGCGCTGCTTGCAGTTATGGGATTGTGGATGCCGTTTGGATTGGGAGATACCAGCGCCCAGGTCAGCAACTCCACCTACACGGCGATTCCGCCCTTCGCGAACCAGAACGCGACCCCGAACGTGCTCATCCTGCTGGACAACTCGGGAAGCATGGGGCGGCGGGCGAACTGTCAATTTTCGACAGGCTCCGACGGCGACGCCTGCCCCGCGTTCGTTGAGACCACGCTCTATGGGGGGCTCTTCGACACGATGACCTGCTACACCTATGACGCGACGGATACCCGCTTCGAGGTGCCTGCCGGGGCCACGGTGAAAACCGTGCTCAGCACACCCTGTGCCGCCACCGAGTGGGACGGGAATTTCCTGAACTGGGTGTCGCTGCGCCGGATTGACATGGCGAAGGTGGCCCTGATCGGCGGGTCCTGCGCGGTGGCCCGCAACGCGGATGGCACCTGCCCGCCGATCGGCAGCCCGTCGAAAATCACGATCAAGGCAGCCAGCCAATTTGCCTTTTCCAGCGGCGGGTCCATGACCACACGCAATGTTCTGACCGGCGCTGGGGTGAACAGAGCCAACGGGCGAGTGCCCACCGCCGTCCAGGTTACTGGTGGTGGCAGCGGATCCCCCGCGCAACTTTATTTCCATGTCATGGGGACTGACGGGGGGGCCGGGCCCCTGATCGGCTCCTTTTGCGTAGATGACGACTCCGCCAGGCCTTCTCCTGACAGCGCGGCCGCCTGCACCACTGGCGACGGCGGCGGTTTCGACGAGTCGCAGTTCGTCATCCGGGTCACCAAGGACACCGAGCCGACAGGGGTGATTCAGGAGGTCGGCTCGCAGGTTCGCTTCGGGCTCATGGAGTTCCTGGGGGTCAGTTACTTCGCCGATGGAACCAGCAACGAGGGAGGCCAGATGCTGGTGCCGGTCGGCACCAAACAGCGGAAAACCTGGAACGGGAGCACCGTGACGACGGACTCGAGCAATACCGTGGCCATGGTGAATGCGCTCGACTTCTCGTACAATCAGGGCAACACCCCCATGGCGGAGACGCTCTACGAGGCGGCTCGTTATTTCGCCCAGATTGGTTCGGCGTTCCACACGGGCAGTTATGTCTACCCCCATAGCTTCTCGGCCAACGGCTTGGGCGTAAGCGGCCCCGGCTCCTTGGGACCAGGAGAAGAGACGGTGTTGACCGGCGGCGACACCTGCACGTCCGGCTACGGCTACACCACGAACGTCTGCGGGCGCGATCCCTATTTCCTGGGCAGCAACCACACACCCATGTGGGCCAGTCCCTCGACTCAGGCTCCCTGCTGTGAAAGCTTCGCGATCATCTTCACGGACGGCGACTCGCAACAAGATGGCAGCGTCCCAGCCGCCATCCTAGATCTGGCCCATACGTATCACGGACAACATTGCACGGGCATCGACCTCGTGATCCACGCGCCGAACGGCACCTGCAATCTCAATCTAGCCACCCCGACACCGACGCTGCTGAGTGAGCATAAGACGGATTTTGCCAACTCCGGAACCCACTACCTCGATGACGTGGCCTATTGGATGCATACGAGGGATCTCCGTCAGGCCACGATCCCGGAGATCAGCGTGGCGGGGCACGATCTGCCCGGCAAACAGAACGTGACGGTCTACGCGTTCTTCGCATTCGCGCTAGCTGAGAACCGGGAGTTCCTGCTCCAGACAGCAAGGCAGGGCGGGTTCGAGGACCTCGACGGGGATAACGTTCCCGACTGCGATATGGTCGTGCTCACGAATCCGTGCGAATGGGACCGGTTGGTGAACGCGACGGGCGTAGCGGGCCGGGACAACATCCCGGATACGTACTTTGAGTCTTCCGACGTATCCGAGATGAAAACCAAACTGGGGCAGGCCCTGTCCAGCATCCTGCAGCGCAGCACCTCGGGCACGTCGCTGTCGGTGCTGGCCACCTCGACCACCGGTGAAGGCGCGCTCTACCAATCCTTCTTCTTCCCCAAGGTCACGGAAGGGTTGGTGACTGTCTATTGGATCGGCTATACCCAGGCGCTTTTCCTTGACACCTTCGGCAATCTCCGCGAGGACACGAACGGAGACAGCCGGCTGGTGTATAAAGACGACAAGATCATCAGGACCCGGTACGACGCCGCGACGGGCGATGTCAAGGTCGATCTCTTTGTGGACACGTCGCCGTCTCCCGACGGGGACGGTCAGGCCGACAGCACCACCCCCAGTTCAACCGTCACGCTCAAAGACATCAAGCCGGTCTGGGAAGCGGGGAAAAAGCTGGCTGAACGGGACACGACGGCGCTCCCAAGAAAAATTCTGACGTGGCTGGATTTGGACAACGACGCGGTGGTGGATTCCAGCGAGCAGGTTACGTTCACCACAAGCAATGAGGCACAGATCAGGCCGTACGTGCGGGCAGCTACCTCCACGGAAGGGAGCAATATCATCAATTGGATCAGGGGCGAAACGGTCACGGGTTACCGCAACCGAGAACTGACGGTCGGCGGGACGCTCAAGACTTGGCGGTATGGCGATACGATCCACTCGACCCCGACGGTGGTGGGCGCGCCGCGCGAGCGGTTCGACGTCCTCTACGGGGACATCAGTTACTCGGCGTTTTTCCAGGCCTACAAGGACCGCCGGCAGGTGAACTACGTCGGGGCCAACGACGGCATGCTGCACGCCTTCAACGTGGGCTTCTACAATGCCGGCGACGACCCCTCGACCACGACATCGGTCGAGCACGGCTGGTTCACCACGCAGAAACTGGCGGCGCCGTTTGTCACCAGTACGCCGGCACTGGGCCACGAACTGTGGGCCTTCATTCCGCAGGAACTGCTCCCGCAGCTCAAGTTTTTGACGCAGGGGACTTATCAGCACGTCTACTACGTGGACCAGAAGCCGAAGATCACGGATGCCCGCATTTTCTGCGACGGCAGCGCGGGCGCGCCCACGTCGCCGAACTGCGTGACCGGACAGGGCAGCGGCTCGTCGCATCCGGGCGGCTGGGGGACGATTCTCATCGGCGCCTACCGGCTGGGCGGGAGCTGCCTGAATTGCAACACCGGCGCGACCGACCTGAGCGTGACGGCGGATTTCAACTACGACGGGGATACCGTGGACGCCGGGGACACCCGCAAGTTCCGCAGCGCCTATTTCGTGCTGGACATCACCGATCCGGAGCTCGATCCGAAGCTGCTCTGGGTCTTTACCGATAACGATCTGGGCCTGACGCTCGGCTATCCGACCATGGTGCGCCTGCGGCCCACGGGCGGAGACAAGACGCAGAACAGCGATGCACGGTGGTTCATGGTGGCGGGCTCCGGCCCGACCGGTTATGACGTGGGCAGCGTCCAGACGGGGAAGGTGTTCGTCGTGGACCTCGTCAAATATGCCACCGCCCGCACGCTCAACACCACGTACTACGTGTTCTCCACGCCCAATACCTGCGGTGCGGCGTCTCCCAACTCCGAGTGCTCCGTGATCGGGAACGTCGTGACCGTGGACACGGACTTCGACTACCGGGCGGACATCCTCTATTTCGGGAACGTCACTTGCAACGGCACTGCTGCCCCGTGCAACGGCAACATGGGCAGCGGGACTCCGCCGGCGCCCACCTGGAAGGGCCGGCTCTACCGCCTGACGACTGGGAGTTCGGCCAACCCGGCGCTGGGGACCGAGACGGATCCCTGCGGGTGGGGGATCGGGAGCGCGGCCTGCGTCCGCACGCCGAGCATCCTGCTGAACGATTTCTCCTGCACCGGCGTCTGTGTCGGTGCCACCAAGGTCGGGCCTGTGGCCGCCTCGCCCAACGTCGCCCAGGACGACGGCAACAGGATCTGGGTCTATTGGGGCACGGGCCGGTATTTCGCGTCGGCCGACAAGATCAACGCCGACAGGCAGCACTTTTTCGGCGTGAAGGATCTGGTGCCGATCTCGAGCTGCACGCAGTCCACCGCGACCAGCTGCGAAGAGAAGGACCTGGTGGACGTGTCGAACGCCGAGATCTGCGTGATCGGCACGCCAGACGGATCGGGAACCTGCCAGCCGGACGACCAGGTGAAAAGCGTCACGGGCGCGGACGGCTATGACACCAGCAGCGGAACGACCAACACGCTGCAGGGCTTGATTCAAAGCAAGGACGGGTGGTTCACGACCTTGCCCGACACGCGCGAGCGGGCCCTGTCCTCGCCGACCATCATCGGCGGGCTGGTCTTCTTCCCGACCTACGTGCCGACGAACGACATCTGCTCGACGAGCGGATCGAGCTTCCTGTACGCCCTCTATTACAAGTCCGGCACGGCGTACAAGGAATCGGTCATCGGGACCGAGGTGGTCGGCGCCAACACCAACATCAAGCGCCGCTCCGCGATCAGCGATCCGGGCATGGCGTCCGGCGTCGCCGTGCACATCGGCGCGCAGGGCAGCGGCGCCAACGGTTCGGGCGGCGGCGGCTGCCAGGGCCAGTTGACCGCCAACATCCAGTCCAGCACCGGCAGCGTCGGCCAGACCTGTCTGAAGACGGCCGGCGCACCCTGGAGCTACTACATCTCCTGGGTCAGCCAGCGGGAGTGATAGCCTGCAGGGTTCATGAGGACTGAGACTGGCATTCATCGCCCGGTTCGTTTAGTATTGCGGTCGTGTTGATGACGTCGTTCGAGAAGGGGAGGGCCCGGAACCGGGCCTTCCCCGCGGTCGCCACGGTTTCATTGTTCGCCTGCCTCTTCCTCGGCTGCTCGCAAGAGCCTCCTGCGTCGAGTCCCGAATCCTCCACCTCAGCGAGTCCGCCGCCTGCCGCCGGAACGTCCGCGGAAGGGGTCCGCGGCAATCGGCCCCCGATCGTCATGTCGGCCCGCGTGCTGGCCGATGCCTTGACCCGCAACGACACGGTTTCGTCCGAATTCGCGGTGGGCGATCCGGACGGCGACCGGGTTACGGTGCGCTATCAGTGGCTGGCCAACGGCAGCCCGGTCGAAGGGCAGACGAGCGCAACGCTGGCGCTGAGTTCGCTCAAGCGCGGCGACCGCGTCAGTCTCGAGATAGTGCCGACGGATGCGCGGGGCTTTAACGGGCCGACGTACCGGACCGACGCGGTTGTGGTCGGCAACACGCCGCCGGCCGGCAAGCGGGTGACGATCGAGCCCGCCGTGGCGAAGCCGGGGGACACCCTGCGCGCCGTGATCGAGGGATCGGATCAGGACGGCGATCCCATCCGGTATCTGATCGAATGGTGGGTGAACGGCCAGTCGACCGGGACGCCGTCGAACGAGCAGGAACAGCGGACGCTGGCCACGGAGAGTTTGAAACGTGGCGATATGGTGGTCGTCGGGGTCACGCCCTATGACGCAAGCAGCCGCGGCCGGTTTCTGGTCTCCGAGCCGCTCTTCCTGCTGAACCGGCCGCCCGTGATCACGTCGTCGCCGACGGCCCCGACGGCACGGGCCTACGAGTATGCCGTCACCGCCGCCGATCCCGACAACGATCCCCTGACGTTCAAGCTGGACACGGCGCCCTCCGACATGACCATCGAACGGAGCACGGGCAAGATTGCGTGGCAGGTTCCTTCGAACCTCAGGGGTCCCCAGCAGGTCCGGGTCAGCGTGGATGACGGGAACGAGGGTCAGGCCTTCCAGGAATTCACGATCACCCCGCCTCCTAGCCGCTGATGCAGGCCCGCACGACCTTGTTGCCGTCGAGAAGCTCTGTTAGAATTCCTCTTGCAAGACAGTACGATTGAGTGATTGATTCATTGAACCAATGAGCCAATCAGCAGATCCTTCAATGAGGCCATTCTTCTAGCGTGCGCAAGATCAAGCTGCGAGAGGGAACCAACACCGCCAGCCTCTTCGGGCACCACGACCGCCATCTGAAGCTGATCGAAGAAGAACTGGGCGTGCAAGTATCGGCGCGCGGCGACGAGGTGACGCTCGAGGGGCAGCCCGCGGCGGTGCACACAGCCGAACAGGCGCTGCACGAGTTGGCCGCGCTGACGGCCGAGGGGTATGAGCTACGCCCCGACGACGTCTCGTTTGCATTGAAGGCCGCGCGCGGCCCGCACGACGCCCCGCTCAAGGATCTGCTGCTCGGCACCGTTCCCCTCGCGACGAAAAAACGGTTCATTGTTCCCAAGTCCGCCACACAAAAAACCTACCTCGACGCGATCCAGAAATACGACATCGTCATCGGCATCGGACCCGCCGGCACGGGGAAGTGCATTGCTTCGGGGAGCCTCGTCTTCACCAGCCAAGGGCTCTGCCCGATTGAGGACCTCGCGACAGGGACTCGCGCTGGGGACTATATCCCGATCAACATCGGCGTAGCCGGCCTGGATGGGCCCGAACAGGCAAGCCATTTTTATGATGGTGGGGTTTCGCCGACCAAGCGGATTCGCACCCGGTTCGGGTATGAAATAGAAGCCACGTTGGAGCATCCGCTGCTCAGGCTGACGCCGGAGGGGACGACGGAGTGGGCGAGAGCCGAAGACCTCCGAGGCGGCGATTTTGTCGCCATCCAACGGGGAGAGAATCTCTTTGGCTCCGAGGTCAAGATCGACTTTGATTACCGGCGGAACACCCGGCATGACCATGCCAAGGCGGTGTTCCTAGATGGTCTAGACGTAGAAATTGCCTACTTCATGGGAGCCCTCACCGGAGATGGCTGCCTCACGTTTCGAAATCGCGTCATCCTCAGTAGTTCCGACCAGCCGATACTGGACTGCTTTTATCGTGTGGCGGCCAGGCTTGGTCTGCACGTGTTCAGGAACGCCGGAGGCGGACCGTACGACCACAGGATTGCCAGCTCACAACTGTATCAATTGCTGCTTCACGTGGGCATGTGCGCGGGACTAGCGAGGGAGAAGCATGTGCCGCATTCGATCCTCCGGGCGCCGCGCGAGATCGTGGCTGCCTATTTGCGTGGGCTGTTTGACACCGATGGGACGGTGAGTCGCCGAGACGGCTATGTCACGTTGTTCTCGGTCTCCAAGCGACTCATTGATACTGTCCAAGTTATGCTTCTGAATTTCGGCATTCTTTCGCGCAAACGTCCAAGGTGGACTCTCTATCGAGAGGAGAAAAGGCTATCCTATCAACTCGAAATCAGCGGGGAAGATGCGGACCTGTTTATGACGGAGATCGGAACCGCATTGCCTCGCAAGCGGGCCTTGTTTCGGGAGCGAGAGCGAAATACGAATGCCGACGTCGTGCCTTTTCTCAGTCAAGCAATCCGTGCGGCAACTGCAGCGGGCTGCTATCCACGCGCTGTGCATAAGCGCCTGGAAGATTACAAGATCGGTCGGCGGGCTCCGAGCTATCCGAAACTCGGAGAGATTCTTGCTCTATTGCAGGAACAAGCATCTGACACCAGCGCACTCGCGCTGCTTGAAGAGCATCACGAACGGCATCTCTTTTGGGCTGAGATTGAAAAGATCGAGGATGGAGTTTCGCAAGTCTACGATCTGACCGTTCCCGGCACCCACTCCTTCTGCGCGAACGGGTTCGTCAACCACAACAGCTACCTGGCCATGGCCATGGCCGTTTCCGCGTTGACCAAGCGGGAAGTCAGCCGCATCATCCTGGCGCGGCCGGCCGTGGAAGCGGGCGAGAAACTCGGGTTTTTGCCCGGCGACATGTACGCCAAGATCAATCCCTACCTCCGTCCCCTGTATGACGCGCTCTACGACATGATGGACGTGGAGCGGGCGAACCGGCTGATCGAGCGCGGTGAAATTGAAATCGCGCCCCTGGCCTTCATGCGCGGCCGGACGCTCAATGATTCGTTCGTGATTCTGGACGAGGCGCAGAACGCGACGGCCGAGCAGATGAAGATGTTCCTGACCAGGCTGGGATTCAATTCCAAGGCCGTGGTGACGGGCGACATCACCCAGGTGGACCTGCCCACCGACCGCCGGTCCGGGCTCATCGAGGCGCGGGAGATTCTGAAGGAGATTTCCGGCATCCAGTTCGTCTATTTCGACGAGCGGGACGTGGTCCGGCACAAGCTGGTCCAGGAGATCATCAAGGCCTACGACCGGCACAGTCCGACGGTCTCCGGCCCTCGCGGGCCTGCAAAATCTCACCCGCCCAGGCCCAAATCCGGGCACGGCGAGAACCATCAACCTCACTAGCGCCAGGACTATTCGTGAATACCTACTGCGGCGCTCGATCCTCTCACCCGGCGTGGCTTTTCTCGTTCGGCCTCCTCGACGTACTGCAGGGAGTACGCCTGCGTCGTCCTCGCTTGCGAGAAGCCTCGGCGGGCTTCGGTCTCAATCGCCTCGCGACGGCATTCCCGAATAATCCTGGCGCATGTCCGTAATCCTCGGCAGCCGGCTCCGGCGTCGTTGGCTCAGTCTGTCCGGGGTCCACTCCCTTGCAGAGAACATTCTAAAGGCTGCGGGGGCATCCCAATCCGACCTCAGCCTCCTGCTCGTCGGCGACCGGGCCATGCGCCGGTTGAATCGCCGCTACCGGCACAAGGATCGCACGACCGACGTACTGGCCTTTCCGATCACCCCCACCCGTCCCTCCCCCCTCCCATGCCCTCCCCACTTGCGGGGGAGGGTAAGGGTGGGGCGAGGGGGAGGGTCAGGGAGGGAGCTGGGCGACGTCGTGATCTCGCTCCCCCAGGCGGCAAGACAGGCCAAACAGGCCGGCCATTCGCTGGAGCGAGAGCTGGCGGTGCTGGTGACTCACGGTGTGCTGCACTTGCTCGGCTACGATCACGAGCGGGGGACACGCGAGGCCAGCCGGATGCAGCGGTGCGAACGAATGGTCTTACGGGCGGTTGGACGGATTCCGAGGATGTTCGGAACTCGATAGGAAATCGTCATGGGATGGATTCAACGTCTGAATGAAGGACTCGCGAGAACCCGCGCGGCGCTGAGCCGGTCGCTGAGCCATCTGCTCACCCAGGGTCCCGATCCGGCCGTGCTGGAAGAGCTGGAAGCGACGTTGCTCGCGGCCGATCTCGGCGCGCGGACAGTGGGACGGTTGCTGGAGCGGCTGTGCGAGGAGGTGCGTTCCACCGGTCAGCCTGAGCGAGGCCACATCCTTGCAACCCTCAAACACACGCTCCTGGAGGTACTGCAAATCCGGCAAAGCGAGCCGATTGAACGCCTCATCACGAATGGCCCCAAGCCCTTCGTCATCCTGGCGGTTGGCGTCAACGGCGTCGGCAAGACGACGACGGTGGCCAAGCTGGCGCAGCGGCTCAAGCAGGCCGGGCTGACGCCGTTGCTCGTGGCCGCGGACACGTTCCGTGCCGCGGCGATCGAGCAGCTGGAGATGTGGGGGAAGCGGATCGGGGTGGACGTGATTCGCCACCAGCAGGGGGGCGATCCCTCGGCAGTCGTCTTCGACGGCATCGCCGCAGCGAAGGCGCGCGGCTGCGACGCGGTTTTGATCGACACAGCGGGGCGTCTACACACCAAAACCAACCTCATGGAGGAGCTCAAGAAGGTCAAGCGGGTGCTGGCCCGCGAGCTGCCGGGCGCGCCGCACGAAGTCCTCTTGGTGCTCGACGGCACGGTGGGTCAGAACGCGCTGTCGCAAGCGAAGCTGTTTCACGAGGCGGTCGGCGTGACCGGCATCGCCTTGACGAAACTCGACGGCACGGCCCGGGGCGGCGTGGTGGTGGCGATCGCGGAGGAATTGAAGCTTCCCGTCCGGCTGATCGGCATCGGAGAGACTGCCGACGATCTGCAAGACTTCGACGCGCGCGCCTTTGCGGACGCGCTGTTCGGGCAGGGCGAGTCGTGACCGGGCGGGGCGGAAGGCTGATCGCCGTCGCGCTCGCGGCGAGTCTGTGCGCAGCCGGTCCCGCCCGCGCCGAGCCCCTGGCGCCACCTCTCCATGCGGCGGAGATTCTCCATCACAATCTGGAAGTGCGGCTGGTTCCCGATCGGCACGAGTTGCGCGTCGTGGATCAGATGACGGTCAAGGCCTTGGCGGATGAGGTGGGCGAAGCGGCCTTTGCGCTGAATCCCTCGCTTCACGTTGTGTTGGTCTTGGAGCAGAGCGCGGCCGGCGCCCGCCAGCTCTCCGTTCAGACGGCGCAGGGATCGGCGCCCGACGGCGGTGGCGCCGGGCAGGTCGTGACCGTCCGGTTTGGCCGGCCGTTGAGCGCGGACGAGACCGTCACCCTCCTGTGGCAATATCACGGCACGATCAACGAACCGCCGCGCGAGCCCCGGCACCTGCGCTTCGTCACACCCAGTGAAACGGCCGGCCACATCGGTCCCGAAGGCGTGTACCTGAGCGGGGAAACCAACTGGTACCCGGACCTGCCGGGGTCGCTTGCGACCTTCTCCGTCCGCGTCAAGACGCCCGGTGACTGGACGGCTGTTACGCACGGAAAGCAGCTCGCCCGGACGGTCCATGAGTCGGTGGCGACGGCGGCGTGGGACGTGGCGGCCCGCACGGAGGCGCTGACCCTCGTCGCCAACCGTTTTACGACCAAGCAGCGGGATTGGAAGGGCATCGAGGTGGCGACCTACCTGTTCCCTGATGAGGCAGGTCTGGCCGACGAATATTTGGACGCCTCGATTCGTTATCTCGACGTTTACGTCAAGCTGTTGGGGCCCTATCCCTTTCCCAAGTTCGCCGTGGTCGAAAATTTCTTTGCCAGCGGCCTGGGCATGCCGTCGTTCACCCTGCTGGGCAGCAGCGTCGTCAAGCGGCGCTACGTCCAGCCCTACGCGCTGGGGCACGAGATCGTCCATTCCTGGATCGGCAATGATGTTTTCAACGCCGTCGAGCAGGGCAATTGGGTAGAGGGGCTCACGACCTATCTGGCCAATTATTATTACGAGGAATTGACCGGCACGCCCGAGCAGGCGCGTGAGCAGCGCCGCATGATGCTGCTCGGCTACTCCGTGTACGTGCGGCCGGAGGAGGACTATCCGGTCGCGCAGTTCACGCGGAAGACCGATCAGAAGGACAACGCCATCGGCTACCAGAAGGCCGCCATGATCTTTCACATGCTGCGGCGTGAAATCGGTGAAGAGGTCTTTTGGCGCAGCATTCGAACCCTGGTCGCGCGGTACGGCAGCCGGTACGCCGGCTGGAAGGACCTGGAGCAGGTCTTTGCGGAAGCGGCGGGCCGCGAGCTGCGCTGGTTCTTTGCCCAATGGGTCGAGCGAGCCGGAACGCCGGCCCTCAGGCTCAAGGCGACTGATCGGTCGTCTGATCGCCTCCAACTCATTCAGGAGCAACCCGTCTACCGTGTCCGTGTTCCCCTGTCCGTGGAGTTGGCGAACGGAGAGATGCAGAGGAAGCATATTGAACTGAATGAAACGGCAAGGGGACTGCCCGTGCCGGAACGGGTGAAGGCCGTTCGCGCGGACCCGGACTATGAGGTGTTCCGACGTCTGCCGCGCGAACAACTCCCTCCCATGCTCAATCTTTTTGTCACTGACCGGAGCCGGTCGCTTGTGCTCCCGACGGGAGGGACGGAGGCGGACCGTGTTCCCTATGCAGAATTGGCGAAGCAGATCGTCTCGCGCGAACAGGGAATCGCAACGCTCGACGAGCAGCGCGCGCGCTCGATGCAAGGCTCTCTGCTGGTCCTGGGTGGGCCCGGCGTCAATCCGGCTGCGGACTGGGCAGTCCGTGGCTGCGGAGACAAGGTCCGGATCGAAAAAGACACGTTTGCGATCGAGGGCCGGACTTATGATGGACCAGGGACTGCGTTGCTGGTATCGTGCCGCCATCCGGACCGTCCCGAGCACGTCGTGACGCTGTTTTATGGCGTGACACCGGCTGCCGCGGCCAAGGTGGCACGGCTTTTGTTTTTCTACGGGTGGCAGAGCTATCTGGTGTTTCAGGACGGAGCGGTGATCGCGCGCGGTGATTTTCCCGTTCCACATGATCTGGAGGTGCGATTTTAAAAACCGTGACGAGTGAACAGTGACGGGTGACGGGTGGAGAATAGGACGAAAAAGGGGAAGAAGGCATGACGCGCACATTGGTTGCTGGGGCGGGTGTGTTAGTGACAATTCTGGGGTGGCCGATACTGGGCGATCCCGATCTTGGCTTCCTGTTTGACTCGTCACTCGTGGTTCGACAAGCTCACCACCCCGAGTACCATCGAGGGGTCACTCGTCACTCGTCACTGCGGGCAGAGCCCCTCGAACGTCACCTCGCCAACGTCCGGCAGTTGACCGCCGGCCGGAAGAACGCCGAAGCCTATTTCTCCTTCGATGGCACCAAATTGATCTTCCAGTCCACGAATGACTGGGGAGCGGGCACCGTGAATCTTCCTCCGGGCAAGCCTGTTTCCAGCGAGCGGGGGGTGCCCTGTTATCAGATGTACGTGCTGGATTTGGAGACTCACAGCATCAGGCGGGTCAGCGTGGGGACAGGGGCGACGACCTGCGGATATTTCTTCCCCGGCGACCGGCGCGTGCTCTTTTCCTCGACGCATCTGGCCGGGCAGCAATGCCCGCCCGAGCCGAAGCGGGAAGGGCGGTACCGCTGGGCGCTGAACGACTACGACATTTTTGCGATCGGGGTCAACGGGCAGGGGCTCCACCGCATGACCATGACGCCCGGATATGATGCCGAAGCGACGATTGCGCCGGACGGCAAAACGATCGTCTTCACGTCAATGAAGGAGGGCGATCTGGACCTCTATGTCATGAACCTGGACGGCACGCACCCGCGGAGGCTGACGACGGAACTCGGCTACGACGGCGGCGCATTCTTCTCGCCGGACAGCAAGCGGATCGTCTATCGGGCGTCCCATCCGCAGACGGCCGCGGAGCTCGATGACTACAAGGCCTTGCTGGCGCAGAAGCTGGTCGAGCCCTCGCGCCTGGAGATTTTCGTCATGAACGCGAACGGCAGCGGCAAGCGGCAGGTGACGTCCAACGGGTCGTCCAATTTTGCGCCCTATTTCCATCCCGACGGCAAGCGGATCATCTTCTCCTCCAGCCTCCCCCCCTCCCTGCCCCTCCCCCTCGCCCCCTCCTCCACCCTCCCCCTTGATGGGGGAGGGAAGGGTGGGGGTGAGAAAGGTGGGGGTGGGAAGGGTCCGCCCTTGTTTCATCTGTATCTCATCAACGACGACGGCACCGGATTGGAGCAAGTGACGTTCGACGGCCGATTCAACAGCTTCCCCATGTTTTCGCCGGATGGGAAACGCGTCGTGTGGGTGTCCGACCGGAACGCCGCCGAGCGCGGCGAGTTCAATCTGTTCATCGCGGATTGGGTTCCCTGAAGAAGTGATGAGTGACGAGTAATGAGTAAAGAAATAAACCAACATACCGCCCGCGTTTCTCCAACTCATCACTCATTACTCATTACTCATTACTTGTCTGTTCTCCTCACCGTCGCGTCGCTGGCGCTGTTGTTCTGCGCGGTCCTTCAGATGGATCGTCCCGTCCTCGAATTTGTCCGGTCTTTGCAGGGGCTCTGGATCGAACGGATCGGGGATGCGGGCTATATCATCGGCAGCGGCGTCAGTTTGATAGCGATGAGCGGCCTATTCGTTGCGATTGGCTATGCGCGCGCCAATCCAACGCTGCGCCAGGCCGGC
>Ga0247727_10001580_pt1 | contig 53593 bp, 47 predicted proteins | sample WisWelCaveWW1625_FD_202498 | JGI IMG/M metagenome (GOLD analysis project Ga0247727, IMG submission 202498) | Biofilm microbial communities from Wishing Well Cave, Virginia, United States - WW16-25 | ecosystem: Environmental > Aquatic > Deep subsurface > Groundwater > Cave microbial mat | place... | reverse complement strand
AAGATGCTAATCTCAAATCGCATGCCCGGCCCTTTTCTGAGTCTCGACAACCAGAAAATACCAGGCTTCGCCTTGAAACGCCGGGCATGCAGCCGCGACAAATGGAATCTTCCCCGGACAGCCCTGCAGCCATGTGGGACGCTGGGTGTCCATGGCCGGTAGAGTGTCGCAGCCAGAGTGATCGGCGCGAAGGATTGTCTCGCCAGACGGGGTTGTCATGAAGCGTCGCGCTGAGAATCGACCACCTCCGGCGGCAAACATCGACGACTACGTCGCTCGCGCGCCTGCCGCAGCAAGAACCTCGCTCGAAACGCTCCGCAAACAAATTCGTGACGCAGCGCCCGGCGCCATTGAAGTCATCAGTTATCAGGCGCCAGCGTTCCGCGCCGAGCGCGTGTTCGTAAGTTTCTGGGCGACCGAGGGCCATTGTTCGTTCTGCCTGATGAACCCTGATGTTCTGGAGAGTCACAAGAGCGCGCTCACTCGCTACAACACGGCGCACCACGGCGCTAAGTTGCCCACCGTCTTGGTGAAAAAGCTGTTGCGCGCGCGCCTCGCGGTGAATCGCACGCACGGAGCAAGACCTTACCGTGCGACACCCGCGATCGCAAAGACGCCCAGGAAAAAGCGCCCATGAAGAATGTGAGCGCCGGGAATTGGTTCTCGAAGGACCGGAGATTTCGCCGCCCTCAATTTCCAACCAGCGTCGCTACGGGGCCAAATGTTTGATCGTCGGACGCTGCTCGGATCTGGCGGCGCGTTCGCGCTCACTGCGTGCGCGAGCGCCTCAGAGATCACCACACCGGCACAGTGGCGCCAACTTGCCACCGAGCCTTATCCGCGCAAGCAAGACGACATCTTCTTCGTCTCGCGCCGGATCGGTTGGTACGGAAACGGGGCGGGCAGGCTCTTCCGCACACGCGATGGAGGCGAGGTGTGGGACAAGGTTTGGGATCACCCCGGCACGTTCATTCGCGCGCTTGGATTCATGGATGACCTGAATGGATTGCTGGGCAATGTTGGGGTGGGTTATGCACCCGGCGTTGCCGATCCAATCCCGCTCTATCGCACGCGCGACGCAGGCGCGACTTGGGCGCCCGTGGAGGCCGAGGGGATCGGCGCCGTCGGCGGCATTTGCGGTATCGATATCTTGCCGCAGCACTCGATTTTTCAGGGCGAGCTACGCTCCACGCTTGTGATCCACGCCGCCGGCCGCGTCGGCGGGCCAGCCGTCGTCCTGCGGTCAGTCGATGGCGGCGAAAGCTGGCGGGTGATTGATTTGAGCGCGCATGCCGGCATGATCCTGGACGTCAAGTTCCTTGACGCCAATACCGGCTTTCTCTGTACTGGCACGTCGTCCAACCTCGATCAATCAAACGCGGCGATCCTGCGCACGCTCGATGGCGGCGCAACCTGGGCGCGGGTTTACCAATCCACGCGCCCGCTCGAACTGTGCTGGAAAATGAGCTTTCCAAGCCCAAGAATAGGTTACGCCACAGTGCAAAACAACGCCGCCGACGTGACCGCGCAGGTGGTGGTGAAAACCAGCGACGGCGGCGCCACGTGGCGCGAACTGCCGCTGGTTGACGCCCTCGGTTTGCGTGAGTTCGGCGTCGGCTTTCTCACCGAGCGGCGCGGCTGGGTCGGTGCCTCCAGCACCGGCTTTCAGACCAACGACGGCGGCCGGACATGGGCGCCCGTTGAGATCGGCCGCCCGGTAAACAAGATCCGCATCGTCCGCGAGGGCCGCGCCTATTCCGTGTTCGCAATCGGCGCCAATGTAACTCGGCTGGATGGAGAGCTTCGCTGATGGCATCGCGCAGCGCTGGCGTGCGCCGAGCGCATCGGCGATGACCGCTCTTGCCGCCTGGTTCCTTTGACGCCCTGAGATCAAGCCGCATCAATGGCCGATTGTCCTTTCGGCGGGCAATCTCTTTAGAGTTAGCGCGTGCAAATACGCTCGCGTGCCCGACATAGAGAGCGCTCGCCGGGGCGCGCGCACCTGTCTCGATCGGGCAAGCCTCGACCACGCGTGCGCCGCCTCGTCGGGCGAACTTGACGCCCGCATCAAGCAAGGCGTCGCTGATCTTTTGGCCGCAATGTCCAGGCTTTACAAAAAACTCATTTTGAACCTCCTCAGAACACCAGCCGAAGCGCAACACGGCGGACTTCACTCTGTGCGCGCCAGGACCTGCTCCAGCTTTGCAACGAACTCCTGCCACCCAGCGTTGGCGCCGCCTAACGCCTACTTCTGATCCGACCGGAAGCCCGATTGCTCCATGCGCAAATGTGTCCCCGTGCGCGTTGGCGCGAGCGTGAAGGTCACCACGCTCCGCAAATTGAAGGCCGCGTCGTCGTGCGCGAAATTCCAAGTGTAGGTCAGCTTCTCGTTCGGCTTGCTGGCATCGAGCGCGACAAGCTGCGCATCACCAAGGGTGAGGACACCTCATGATCTTTGGCGACGACAATGGCCACGACACACGTTGCAAGGCGTGCGGCTCGTACCTCTATTCGGTAGTTCGCGACGGCGCCTTCGTCCATGTCGCCTTGGGAACTCTCATCGACCATCCGACGATCCGCCCGACGGGGCACATCTTCGTCGGCTCCAAGGCGCGATGGTTCACAATCACCGACGATCTGCCCCAATACGAAGAGCATGTGGTGGTCTCAGGATCTGCCAGCGGATAGGCGCGCCTTGTTTTCGATGGGCATGCTCTCGCGGCTCGCAGACGAGGGCCTTCGCCTGATTGAGAATTCCCAATGGCTCACGCGACCAGGTTGCGGCTAAAATGTATTCGAGCAATCGGAGCTACACCCGCTCCAGAAAATTCCTCAGTGCAGTGTTGAACTGCGCCGGCCGTTCGAGGTTTGGCATGTGGCCGACCCCTTCCATCCATACAAGTTCAGACTGGCGCAGCAGTGCGTGCATTTCATCAGCGTCGCCGCGGGTGGTAAATGCGTCCTCGGCGCCCACCACAATAAGCGCTGGAACATCAAGCGAGGCCAGCACCGGCTTGTAGTCTGGCCGTTCCGCCCTCCCACGCAGCGCCGCCGCCGCACCTTCTGGCGATGTTCGCCGCATCATTTCGAGAACGTGACTGGCGAGCGTGGGCATGGTTGCAATGCTGGACGCCGCCAGCATTTTGGGGAGAAGCTCCAAGGCGTAGTCATCCATTCCGTCGCGCAGCAATCGGCTCGCTGTATCGATTCTGTTTCGACGCCCCGCTTCTGACTCTGGGCGCGGAAAAGTCGCGGCCAAAACAATGGCGCGCACGCGGGCCGGATATTGGCGCGCGAATTCCATCGTTATCTGCCCGCCCATTGAGAGACCGGCAATTACAACACGATCGACGCACAACGCGCCAAGCAAAACCGCGACATCGGCGGCGAATATATCGAGCGTTGTCTTTCCAGAGACGACACTCGTCTCGCCATAACCTCTCAGGTCAGGCGCGATTACGCGCCAACCAAAGCCTGAAACAGTCTCCACTTGCGGAATCCACATCGACCGATTGAACGGATGACCGTGGACCAGCACCAAAACATTGTCGCTCACGCCGACATCGTCATAGCTGATGTTGATACCGTTCAACTCAATTGTATTCACAGCCTGCACCTTCGCGACATCGTTCTCATAGCGCGCTTTAGCGCCGCACCGCCGCGATCGATTGGCGGGCGGCGTTGCTCAAGAGAGCGAGATCAGACGCGATCGTAACAAGATCAAAGCCGTCCGCCATCCTGGCGCGGGCAAATTCAGCGCCGGCGCAGAAAATCCCCGCGCGTTTGCCCTTGGCATGCGCGACACCGCGGATATGGGAGACCGCCGCAACAACTGCTTCATCCGTAGAATCCGCGACTGGCGCCTTGCCGAGCGCGAGCGCTAGGTCGGCAGGCCCAATGAACACGCCGTCGAACCCGTCAATCGAGAGGATGCCCTCAAGATTCTCGAGGCCGCGTCTCGTTTCAATCATCGCCAAGGTGACAATCGTCTCGGAAGCGGTTTTCACATAATCCTTGCCATATCGCAGCAGCGGTCGGCGCGGCCCATATGAGCGTCCCCCGAGCGGCGGATAATGCACCGCATCCGCCAAAGCTCGCGCCTGTTCCATTGTCTCCACCATTGGCGCAATGACGCCATAAGCGCCGGCGTCGAGCATTCTTCCAATCTCAGCGGCGTCGTTGGCCGACACACGGACAAACGGCTCCGCCCCGCGCCCCTCAATTGCGGTCATCATGGCCACGGCAGTTACAAAATCCGTCGGACTATGCTGGAGGTCGATGACCAGGCCATCGTAGCCGCACAAGGCGAGCGTTTCCGCGGTCAACGCCGAAGGAATTTGCAGCCATCCGAGCACTGCGCAGCGGCCCGCGGCCCACACCGCCCGTATCCGGTTCGAGGCCGCTGGATTTGTCGCCTCAGCCACGCAAGCTCTTCTCCAAAGATCCGACTCTGCGAACTTACGGACTACCACGCTGGACCAGGGCGCTACAATGATCGGCAAGGAAACGCGCCGGCAAAGGAGATACTAAATCGGGCTGTTCCAAGGTGGCGAAATGGTCGCCGTCGAAAATATGCAATTCGGCGTGGGGCGCATCGCGCTGATAGGCGCGCGCGCCGGGGGTGGTGAAGAAATCGTCGCGGTTGCCCACATGATCCGTACAGGAACCGGCATCGCGCGCAGTGCGCTTGCTAGGCCGGATAGTGCTGCACGTTCTTGCCGTAATCGAACCACATGTCGTTGCGCGTTAGAATAACCCCCGGCCGCTGCGCCGAAGCCATCATCAACAATAGTGCGTCGGGGGGGCAAGCGCTACGTCGTCATTTTTGACGACCTCATGCGCTTTGCTCGACGCACCCGCTTCTACTGGGAACTGAGAGACAGACTGGCTTCCTACAATGCCGTTGTCGATAGCCCCAATTTTCGCTTCGAAGACTCACCGGAAGGCCGCGTCCAACCTGAAATACGACCGCGGCGCCGGTTTTGGAACCGCCGAATTATCGTTTCCATTCAGGACCTTATGCGGTCTTTCAGGCCCAATTTGGGGTCGATTCAAGGACTGGTGGGCGCGGCAGGGATTGAACCTGCGACCCCTCCCGTGTGAAGGGAGTGCTCTCCCGCTGAGCTACGCGCCCCCAAGACAACTTGACGGGCCCGGACCGTGGAGCCGCGCGGAACATATGCGGCGGGGGGCCTGCGTCAAGCTTGACCGCACGCCCTGGCAGGCTCATCTATAGATGTAATTGCGACTTATTCGCAGATTACTCAGGAGAGCGCCTTGCCGTTTGTACTCAGTCGCCGGGGCTTCGCGCTCGGCGCATCCGCCGCCGCCCTCGCCGCCTGTGGCCAAGCCGGACTTGGCGGCACTGTCAACGTCTATTCCGCGCGTCATTACGACACCGACCGCGCGCTCTATGGCGCCTTCGAGCAGGCCAGCGGCATCGCCGTGCAGGTGCTGCCGGCCAATGCCGAGCAATTGCTGGAGCGCTTGCGGGCGGAAGGCGAGGCCACCGAAGCCGACCTCGTAGTTGCCGCCGACGCCGGCAATCTCTGGCGCATGCAGGAGGCTGGATTGCTGCAACCGGCGACCAGCAGGGCGCTTGAGCGGAACGTGCCGGCGCGCCTGCGGGACCCGCGGGGACATTGGTGGGGATTTTCCAAGCGCGCCCGGGTCATCATTTATCGCAAGGACGCGGTCGAGCCCATCGAGGTCGCCTCGATGGACGATCTCACGCACCCACGTTTTCGCGGCCAGATCGTCGCGCGCAGTTCGACCAACACCTACAATCTCTCGCTGCTTGCTTCACGAATAGAGCGCCTCGGCGCCGAAAACGCGCGCGCATGGGCCGGCGGCGTGCGGGCCAATTTCGCGCGCGATCCGCAAGGCGGCGACAGCGACCAAATCAAAGCGGTGGCGGCCGGCGAGGCGCAAGCGGCCATCGCCAACCATTATTATTATCTGCGCATGACCCAGTCCGAGGACCCTGCCGAGCGTGCGGCGGCCGAGAAAGTCGCGCTCGTGTTCCCCGACCAGGCCGGCGCCGGCACGCACATCAACATATCCGGCGCCGGGGTGGTGAAACATGCCAAGCGGCGGGTTCAGGCCGTGCAGCTGCTCGAATATCTGGTGAGCGACGCGGCGCAGATTCTGCAGGCGCCGCTCAACACCGAATTCCCGATTCGCCCCGACATCGCGCCGGCGCCCGCGCTCGCGGCGCTTGGAGCGTTCAAGGAAGAAGAAGTGCCGCTCGACGCGCTGGGGCGCCACCAAGCCCAAGCCGCGGGCATTTTCGAAGAAGTCGGGTGGCGGTGAAGGCGGTCGTATGCTTGGACCGCCGGCGTCCTCGCCGGCGAGAGGCCGGCGCTCCAAGATGCGGCGCGGCATGAACTTGATCGCCCGCGTCGATGGCCTCGCGCTCATTGCCGCTTTAGCCACGCTTATTTGCGCCGCGCCGGCTTTCGCGGTGATTGGCTTTGCGCTGGCGCCCGCCAGCGCGGGACTTGCCTTCGGCGCGGACCTGCTAGCCGACGGCGCCTTCGGAACGCTGGCGTTGACGCTGGCCGGCGGCAGCGGCGCGATTGTGTTCGGCGCGGCTTCCGCGTGGCTTGTAAGCTTGTGCAAGTTTCCGGGGCGCGGCCTGTTTGAATGGCTGTTGGTAGTTCCGTTGGCGGCGCCGTCCTACGTGCTCGCCTATGCCTATGCCGGCTTGTCTTGGGCCGGCGGAATCAGCCCGGTTCGCATCGAGGGCTTCTGGGGGGCGGCTTTCATCTATGCGATGGGGCTTTATCCTTACATTTATCTCGCCGCGCGCGCGGCGTTCGCCAGCCAATCGGCGTGTGCGCTGGAAGCCGCGCGCAGCTTGGGCGCGCGCCCGTTGAAAATATTATGGCGCGTGGCGCTGCCGCTGGCGCGGCCTGGGATCGCGGCGGGCGCGGCGCTGGCCTGCATGGAAATCGCCGCCGATTACGGGGCCGCGCAACATTTCGGGCTGACCACGCTCTCAACCGCGATTTTCCGCGCCTGGTACGCGCATGGAAACCCGCACGCGGCGCTGCAAATCGCTGCACTGCTGTTGGTCGCGGCATTGGCGTTCCTGTCGGTGGAACGGCGCGCGCGTGGACGCGCGAGTTTCGCCAGCGGGCGCTGGCGGCAATTGCAGCGCTATGAATTAGCGCCGCTGCCGGGCGCCGCCGCGCTTGTGTTCTGCACGGCGCTGGTGACGTTTGGCGCGGGCCTGCCGCTGGCCTATTTGGCGCGGCTGGCGCTGGTGCATGCTCAGGTCGAGGATTTGGCGCGGCCGTTGCTGAATTCATTGCTGTTGGCGGGCGCCGGCGCGTTGGTCACGCTGGCGCTTGCCGCGGCGATCGCCGTCGCCGCACGGCGCGTGGACGGCTTAGGCAAACTCTCTCTGTTCGCGGCCGGCATGGGATACGCCGCGCCGGGCGCGGTGATCGCCATGGGAGCGCTGGCGCTGTTCGGGCTGGCGCGCGCGGGGGGGCTCGTTGGCGGCCTCGGCGTAGGCCTCACGCTAGCGGCGCTGCTGTGGACCTATGCCGCGCGCTTCGCCGCTGCCGGCGCGCAACCGATCGACGCGGGGCTGGCGCGCTTGTCGAAGGGCGTCGATGCGTCCGCGCGCAGCTTGGGAGCGGGTCCGTGGCGTCGGCTGGTGCGCATCGACTTGCCGATCGCCGCGCCGAGCTTGGCGGCTGCCGCGCTCATTTTGTTCGTGGAAATTTTGAAAGAATTGCCGGCGACGCTGATTTTGCGCCCGTACGCGTTCGATACGCTGGCGGTGAAGGCCTATGCCTACGCCTCCGACGAGCGTTTGTTGCAAGCGGCGGCGCCGTCGTTGTTAATTTTTCTCGCCGGGCTCGCGCCCATTTTGGTGTTGTCGCGCGGGCTTAACGCCGCCAGAGCCGGCTTTCGATGAGCGAGGTCACCCTTTCCCACGTGACGCGCGCCTATGCGGGCGCGCCGGCGCTCGACGATGTGTCGCTGACCGCGCCGGAGGGCAAAGTGCTGGCCCTGCTGGGGCCGTCTGGCGCCGGCAAATCGACCATCCTGCGCCTTATCGCCGGGCTTGAACCAGTCGACGCGGGCGAGATTCGCCTTGGCGACGCAATTGTATCCGCGCCCGGCGCCAGGCTGCCGGCCGAGGCGCGCCGCGTCGGCATGGTGTTTCAGGACTTCGCGCTGTTTCCGCATTTGACCGTGGGCGAAAACGTCGCCTTCGGCTTGGACAAACTCGCGCGCCCCGAACGCGAGCGCCAGGCTTTGCGCTGGCTCGACCGCGTAGGCCTTAAACATCGCGCGCACGCCTACCCCCACGAGCTTTCCGGCGGCGAACAGCAGCGCGTGGCGCTGGCGCGGGCTCTGGCGCCGAAACCGCGCGCGGTGCTGCTCGATGAGCCGTTCTCCGGCCTCGACCCGGTGCAGCGCGCCGAGCTGCGCGAGGTTACGCTGGGCGCCCTCGCCGACACCACCACTTTGTTCGTCACCCACGACGCGGAGGAAGCCTTACTGGTGGCGGACCGCCTGGTCATCCTCAAGGGCGGGCGGTTGTTGCAAGAGGCGCCCCCGCGCGAAGCTTACGACAAGCCCGCTTCGGTGGATGCAGCAGCCGCGCTGGGCCCGATCAACGTGTTTGTCGGCCATGCCGAGGCCGGCGTGGTGGCGACGCCGTTCGGCAAAGTGGCGGCAGGCCATCTTGTACAAGGCGCGGCGGCGCGGATCGCGGTGCGCGCGGAATCCTTGATGCTGCGGCCCGGCAACATGGCGCGCCTGCGCGATCTGCGCCCGCACGGCGCGCACGATTTGGCGCGCATCGAAGCGCAAGACTTGGTCTGGCGCGCGCTCATTCCCGCGCGAATGGGATTGGGTGAAACGGTCGATGTCGAGATCCAGACCACCGGCGCGTTCGCGTTTTCGGCGTGAATCGTGAGCGTCAGCTTTTAACCTTGCTTCTGCTCATCGAGCACTTTTTGCAGCACTTGCATCGCGTTGTCCTCACGCAGGCGGCGCGGACGTTTGTCGCGCGCGGCTGCAGTATCTTCCGAGACTTCCTCGCTCGCGCTTTGTTCAGCAGGCGCTTCAGTGGGCTTGCGCAAAGTGAAGCGGCGGCGTTCGAGCCGGCGTTGCGCGAGCAGCCGCAGCCGCATCCGCCATGCTTCCACTTCCCACGCCAATTCGCGCGCGGCGGCGACATCGAGGGTGTCGGCTTGCAGGTTTTCGCCCAATTTCTTGAAGCCCTGACGGGCGTAACCCAGGAATTCCTCGGTCAAATCCTCGTCGGCTTCGAGCACCAAGCCGGCATCGACGAAGAATTGCAGCAGATCGCCGTGGGCGCGGATCTGCGGCTCGGCGAAGGACGATGCGAACGCCGTCGCCAAATCCGCCGAGCGCAAGCCAACATACGCCTCCACCACCGCGCAGGCGCCGGGCTTGAGGCATTTCATGATTTGCTGCGCCAGATGCGGGGGATAGCCGCAATAGGCGAAATCATCGATGCTGAGCAGGCCGTCATAGGCGGCGGGCGTGAACACATGCGCTTCGAGATCGATGCGCGTGACCGACACGCGTGGGTCGAGCCTGGCTTTGCGCACGCTGTAGAGCAGCGCATCGAAGGTTTCCTCACGCCACTCGAACGCATCGACTTGGCCGGGGTGGGCGGCGGCGGCGGCGGCGAGAGGACCGAGCAGACCGGGTCCCAACATCGCCAGCACGCCGGTCGGGGCAAGGCCAATTTGGGCGACTTGCAGCTTGTCGGCGGCGCCATCGCCGGGGCGGACGCGGTCCTCGCCCCAGAGCGCGGCTAGCCCCGTCAAGCGCGCCGTAAGTTCGTACTGTGGCGCCTCGAACAATTGGTCGTCGGCGTCGCCGTTTTCGTTGGCGGCGGCGCGTTTGGCCTCATAGGCCGAAGTGGCGGCGGCTTCGTCGAAGTCTTCGCCTTCCCACCAAGCAAGCAGTTTCGCACGCGTCAGTGCGAGTTTACGTCCGTCAAACAAGAGTTTCAGCGCATCCGCCATAGTGCGGCTAGCATAGGTCCAGCCCGTTAACGATTTGCCCCACTGGCCGGCGCCGCCGGCAGCAACGGGGGGGCCCGGGAGGGGAACGGCGCGTCGGAATCGCGTAGGAAGGCCAGAATGTCGCCATAGACCACCTCCGCCTGCCGGTCCCGCATCAGCATATGGTAACCGTTTTCATAGACCGCCGTGCGGGCATTTGGCCCTAAGCGCCGGGCCGCGCGCTCGGCCGAGGCGCGCGGAATGATCTGATCGCGCGCGCCATAGAGGAACGCCACCTCGCCGCTGAGATTGCCGGCGCGCTCGGACGCTTTCTCCATCAGTTCGACCAGCCCGAAAACAGCGTCGATACGCGTGCGCCAAATCATCTGCGGATCGCGGCCGATACGGCGGAGCATTTCAATATTGTCGGACGCGACGATGCGGCGGGTGACATTGCGCGGCGGGCTCACAGGACGCCACGGAAACGTATGCGCGCCGACCCAAAGCGTGAGCGCGTACGCCGCCGGCATGCTCGACCACCCCCACACCGCCGGCGCCACCAGAATGATACGGTCGGCGCTGGGGGGTGTATCGGCGCCAAACGCCGCCACCAGTGTGGCCGCGCCCATGGAATCGCCGACCAATGCGAGCGTTGCGCCCGGATGGCGCCTGCGCGCCACATTGATGGCGGTGCGCAAATCTTCCGTCATCAGCCGCTCGCCGCCCCACACGCCGCGGTGCGGCGAGCGGCCAAAGCCACGCGCGTCATAAGCGTAGACCGCCACGCCGCGTTCGGCGAACCATGGGCCGGCGGGAAAAAAAGCGTTGCCGTAATCGTTCATGCCGTGCAGGCCGACAATGACCGCCCACGGCTCTTGCCCCTCCGGCGGCAGCCAAGCGCTGAGCCCAAGCTCGGCCCCGTCAAATGAATAAAACCGATCGCCCGCCACATCGAAGCGCGGCCCCTGAAATTCGCCAAGCGGAGAGGCGGCGCGCTGCACCGTTGGAACACAGGCGGCCAGAAGCATGGCGAGCACCGCTCCCCCTCCCCTTGAGGGGAGGGGGCTGGGGGGTGGGGTGAAGCGCCAAGAATTGAAGCTGATGCGCATACTACCAAGCTGTACCAGCATCACTTCGCCAAGCGCACGCGCGGTGTTCACAACAGCGCGCAAGCACAAGCGTCGCGCCTCACCCCGCCCCCTGCCCCCTCCCCCACCGGGCCGCAAAGCGGCCCGGCATGCAGCGAATCGCGATCGCTCTGCGATTGCGTGGGGGAGGGGGTTCTGCGCCCTCACCCCAAGGCCTCGCGCACCCGCCGCCGCAGGTCTGAAACCAGGTCCGCTTCGAACCAGGGATTTCGTTTCAGCCATGCGCTATTCCGCCAGGAAGGATGCGGCAAAGGCATGACGTTTTGGGGATATTCGCGCCAGGCGCGCACCGTTTCCCCCAGCGTCCGCTTCATCGCCGCGCCCAGATGATAGCGTTGCGCGTAACCGCCGACCAAGAGCGTGAAGCGCACATTTCTCAATAGCGGCAACAGGCGCGGACGCCACAAACGCGCGCATTCCGGGCGCGGCGGCAGGTCCGCGCCCGTCACCGTACCGGGAAAGCAAAAGCCCATGGCGGCGATGGCGATGTGCTCGCGTGTGTAGAAGGCCTCCCGGTCCAGCCCCATCCAGTCGCGAAGACGATCGCCAGAGGGATCATTCCACGGAATGCCGCTCTCGTGCACCAGGCGCCCCGGCGCCTGGCCGGCAATGAGGATACGCGCATCGGCATGCACCCACACGATAGGGCGCGGCGCGTGCGGCAGGTCGCAAACACGGCACGCGCGGATTTCCGCCACAAGCTCATTGAGCGCCGACACAGACCGCTTCACCAAATCGTCTCGACTCCGTACCGCGCGAACGCCGGGTCGGGCGTGGCGACTGTAAGCCTTTCCTCCAAAGCTTGGGCAATGAGAATTCGATCGAACGGATCCTTGTGATCGGCAAAGTACGGCAGCGCATGTGTGCGCCAAGTGTGCATCGGCGTGATCGGCAAGATGGAAAAATCGGCATGAGCGGCGACCCGAATCGGCAAGTCCGCCGGCGCTCTCAACTTTCCAGTCGCGGACTTGATGGCGATTTCCCAGATCGAAGCGACGCTGACGAAAATTGGCAATTGCGACGCACCGCTCCGCAGCGTTGGGATGATATGCCGGCCTAAACGGTCTGGCGCGTCGAGCCAGCTGAGCAGCGCGAGGAAAAGGGCGCGGGCTTTATGTCGGCGGCCGCGCCCACGCTCCCCACAATCAGCGCGCGCGCCTCGGCCTCCATGCTGCGACCGGCCTTGGCCGCGCGCACGCGCAATGCATCGCGAACTGGATCGGGTACGTTACGAATGGTGAGCGTCGCCATGTCGCCTTTTTAACATCTGCAAGCATTGCTGTCAATGCTGGCGCCGGTCAGCTGGCCGAGAAGCGGCCGGCGTCAAAGATTGCTCACGCGCCGCGCTTCATCATTTCGCGCGCGATGACGAGGCGCTGGATTTCGCTCGTGCCCTCGTACAAACGGAACAGGCGCACGTCGCGGTAGAAGCGCTCGATGCCGTGATCGGCGACATAGCCAGCGCCGCCGAAAATCTGCACCGCCCGGTCGGCGACGCGGCCAACCATCTCGGAGGCAAACAATTTGCAGCACGCCGCCTCCATGGTGACGTTCTCGCCGGAATCTCGCTTCCTCGCCGCCTCCACAATCATGCCGCGGGCGGCGTTTGCCTCGGCGCGGCTGTCGGCCAGCATGGCGCCAATCAACTGAAATGACCCAATCGCCTGGCCGAATTGCTTGCGCTCGGCGGCATAGGCGACGCACTCCTCGATCAGGCGCTCGGCTACCCCGACGCAGACCGAGGAGATATGCAAGCGCCCGCGGTCGAGCACTTGCATGGCGATACGAAAGCCCTCGCCCTCTTCGCCAAGGCGATTTTCCACCGGCACGCGCACGGAATCGAAATGTACATCGCAAATATGCGCGCCTTGTTGGCCCATCTTCTTCTCGGGCTTGCCGATGGTAATGCCCGGCAAATCGCTGGGGACGAGGAAGGCCGAGACGCCGGCGCCGCCTTTTATATTTCGATCGGTGCGCGCCATCGTTGTGAACAACGCGGCGCGGTTGGCGTTGGTGATGTAGCGCTTGGCGCCGCTGAGCACGTAATGGCCGCCGTCACGATCGGCCTTGGTGCGCACGGCGCCGGAATCCGAGCCCGCTTCCGGCTCGGTCAGCGCGAACGAAGTGATAATTTCGCCCGAAGCGATGCCCGGCAGCCATTTGCGCTTCTGCGCCTGTGTCCCGAACATGACGAGACCCTGGCTGCCGATGCCGACATTGGTGCCGAAGGCCGAGCGGAACGCCGGTGAGCAGCGGCAAAATTCGAACATGACCCGGCACTCGGCCTCCATCGAAAGGCCCAGTCCGCCATATTCTTCAGGGATGGAAAGACCGAACAGCCCAAGCGCGCGCATCTCCGCCAGCGCGTCGGCGGGAACGGAATCGTCCTCGGCGACCTTGGCTTCGAGGGGAATGAGTCGTTCGTCGGCGAACCGCCGGATCGCGTTGAGCAATTGGTCCAGGGTCTCCTGGTCGTGCATCGGTCTAACACACCTCTCTTTGCGACATGTTGCCCAAGCGATGCGGCGTGCAAGCGACCGCCCGCGTGTGGGTCTCGCGCAGTTCGACGCTTCCCACGGTCGCGCGCGCCGCCCGTGTCGCCGCGCGCAGATCGCCGGCATCGAGACGCCAGAGCCGGCTCACCGCATCGGCGCCTTGCACATCGAGTTCCCAAATGCCGAGATAGACGGCCTCGCCGGGCCTGACCGCGAACGCTGGGCGGTCTGGGCCGACGATCACCCCCTGGGCGATGTAATTCAGATTGCCGTCGCGCAGCACCGCGAAAACGCTGTCGAGCGCGTAAATCCCCGGCTCGATGCGCGCCATGGCGAATTCGCCGGGAATACCGCGCACGCGCAGGCTATCGCGCACATTGGTGCGCGGTTCGAGTATTCTGCCGCCGCCGTAATCCATGAAAGCGCCAGCGTGGTCGAGACGCCGCCAAAGCATGGTGTAGCCGGGGGCCCGATTGTTCGAGGTTTCAGCGACGCCAATCATCACAAAGGCATCGTTGGAGACGCCGACGTGGAAGCGGCGGTCCTCCGCGCTGGCGCATTGCGCCAACACTAATGCCACGAAACCCAAGAACAAAAAGCGCACGAATCCACCCTTGCGGCGCCTCGCTTAGCATGCCAGCAGACAGCACGCACCCTGGAGAGTGGCGATGAGCGCGGACGGCGCTGGCAATGAGCCCTATGGAACCCCGGTTGTGCTGGCCGAAGGCCCATTCAAGGGCTGGACCACCTGGGGCGCTGGGGCCGATCCGTTCGAGACCGCCATCGGCCCGCTCTGTTTCCGGGTCGAGGACGGCAAAACCACAAGCGCATTTCAGCCGCGCCGCGAGCACCTAAACGGCGCCGGCGCGCTCCATGGCGGGGCGCTGATGAGCTTTGCGGATTTCTCGCTTTTCTCCATCGCCCACAACGCCTTGGTCGGCGCAAAGGCGGTGACGCTCACTTGCAATTGCGAATTTTTGAGCGCTGGCGGGCTCGACGCCATCGTGTACGCGGAGGGCGAATTGCTGCGCGAATCGCGTTCTTTGGTATTCGTGCGCGGCATTGTCACACAGGCCGCGCGCCCCTTGCTTGCGTTTTCCGGCACGCTCAAGAAGATCGCGTCGCCACCGCAGCGATAGCGCGGCGGCAAAAGGGTAAGCTCCATGCGTTCACCCGGCCCGAGCTTTGACTTGCGCGCCGCGCTGAGCCGGGAAATCCGCGCAGCCGCAATTGAACTCGACAGCGCCGGGGCCAAGCCCAAGGCCGTGCACCGCTGCCGCCTGCGTATCAAGCGCGCCCGCGCGCTGGCCCGTGTCGGTCGCAGCTGTGCGCCGGGGCTGTCGGCGGTGTTCAACGATTCCGCGCGCGCGCTGATGCGTATGCTGGCGCAAGCGCGTGATTTGAATGCGCTCTCCGGTGCCGCCCGCGCGCTGGCCGCGGACTGTCCCAAGAAAACCGCGGCCGCGCTTAACGCAGTCGCCGGCAATTTGGAGGCCGCGCGCGCGCTGCTGGCGCCACTGAACATCGAGGCCGTACGAACGGGGCTGAAGGATTTGCTGGCGCTGGCGCAGGTCTGGCCCGAAGCGTCGGGGAGGCAAATCCGCAAGGGCGCCGAGCGCATCGCCAGCCGGGCTCGGCATGCGCGCCGACGCGGGCGAGATTCGAACGAGCCCGCACGCCGTCACCAATGGCGCAAGCGCGAGAAGGAACGCTTCTATGCGGTCACGCTGCTGAATGCGGCCTGGCCCCAGCACCGCCCGCGCCGGCGCAAGGCGGGCGAGAAACTGGCTGAGATTTTGGGGCGCGAGCGCGACACGCTGCTGCTCATTGAGCGTGTGAATGCCGATCCCGCCCTGGCCGGCGAAGCATCGAAACGCGCGCTGCGCGGACTCGCGACCGCCCGCGAACGGCTTGGCGCGCGCGCCGACAAACTCGGCGCCAAGCTGCACGCCGGCGGAGCTTAGCACGACTTTGGAGCGCCGGCTTCCAGCCGGCTCCTTATTCCTGCCGGCTGGAAGCCGGCGGTCCGTTCAATTTAAGCCGCCACTTTCCCGGCGGCGCGTTCGCCCAGCGCTTCACGCCAACGTTTCAGGTGCGCCAGCTCATCGCCCGGACGCCAGCGCATCATCTTGGCGAAGTCGACGCCGCAGGCGGCGGTAATGTCGGCGACGGTGAAGCGTTCGCCGGCGATCCACGCGCGCGTGCTCAGTTCGTTGTCCAGCCACTTGGCCATGCGCATGGCGTTGGCTTGGCTGTAGGCGGAGAGGTCGGCATTCTGGTTTTTTTCGATAACAGCCAGCATCGGGCTGCCGTGGCGCACCCACAACATAAGCGGCATTGAGAACAGCAATTCCACGCGGCGGTCCCACATTTCTATGGACGCACGCTCGAAGGCGTCCGCGCCCATCAGATTGGGCTCGGGATACAGGCTTTCCAGGTAAGCGCAGATTGCCCGGCTTTCGGTGAGCGTGCGGCCATCGTTCAACTCCAGCGTCGGCACTTGCGCGAGCGGGCTCTTAGCGCGGAATTCGGCGCTGCGATGCTCGCCCTTGGGCAGATCGAGCGAGACGATTTCGATATCTGTGATGGCTTTTTCGGCGATGAACATCATCACCCGGCGCGGATTAGGCGCGAACGGCGCGGCATAGATTTTCACTTAGCGCCTCCAAACAGGCCGGCCGGCAAGGCCGCGACCACCGAGGCGGTCATTAACGTCGCCATATAGCCCGGCGCCAGCGATTTCCACGCCAAGGAAAATATCTCCGAGCGCCGGCCCGGCATCAGCACGCTCATGCCGCCGGTCATAATGCCGACGGAGGCGACATTGGCGAAGCCGCAGATCGCATAGGTGAGGATCATGCGGCTGCGCTCGCTCAAAACGTCAACGGGAATGGCGCCCAGTTCGATGTAGGCGATAAATTCGGTGAGGAAGAGCTTGGTTCCCAAAATCGAGCCGCCGGTTTGCGATTCCGACCAAGGCATGCCGATCAGATACGCGATCGGCGCGAACGCATAACCAAATATTCGTTGCAGTGTTAGCGGCGCACCGTCAAGGGGCGGCGCAAGCGCCAGCATGTTGTTGACGATCCAGACAAAAGCGACAAACACCATCAAGAACGCGGCGACATTGACCGCCACCATCACCCCGTCCTGCACGCCGCGCGTCAGGGCATCCATCGAGCTTTCATATTTGAGCTCGTCGCCCGGTTCGAGATGGGCGCCGCCATTTTGTTCGGGGATGATGATGCGCGCGAGCAAAATGCCCGCCGGCGCCGAGATGATCGACGCCACCAACACATGCCCCGCCGCGTTCGGCAACACGTCGTGCAAGATCACCGCGTAAGCGACCATGGTCGAGCCGGCCACAGTCGCCAGCCCCACCACCATCATCAAGAACAATTCCGAGCGCGTAAGCCGGTCCAGATAAGCGCGGATCACGATCGGGCTCTCGACCATGCCCATGAAAATGTTCGCCGCCACCGCCAGCGCCGAAGGCCCGGTCAATCCCATGGTGCGCTGGAACAAAAAGCCGAAGCCATGCGTGATCCATTTGAGGATTTTCCAATGCCATAGCAGCGCCGACAGCGCCGAGATGACCAGGATCAGAGGCAACACCCTAAAGCCGAAAATGAAGAGGTTATTTTGCTGTTGGATCGGGAACGGTTGCTGCTCGGGGCGCCCGCCTAGATAGCCGAACACGAACTCAGTGCCTTTGTCGGTAGCGCTCGCCAACCCATCTACCGCCCCGCTCACTCCGTCGAGTAGCGCTTGCGCATTGGGAACCGCGAACAACGCCAGCACCAGCCCCACTTGCGCGGCCAGCGCGCCGATCATGAGCAAGAATGGAAACCGCTTCTTGTTCTCCGACAGCAGCCAGGCGATCAGAACGATCGCCACGATGGCGATGAGACTGCGGGCATTCTCGAGTGAATAGGTCAAGCTTCCGCTTCGGCGTTTTGTTTCCCACCGATAGCGCCGCCGCGCGAGCCGGCGCGGCGGTCATACCTCCAGGAAGATTTCCATCGAGATCGGCGCGGCGAGCAAATCCGCCAGACCCGGCAGGGTCCGATTGAAATGATCGGTCTCCGAATGGCGCCGGAACGCCCGCCAGGTCAAGAACCGCGCATGCACCGCGAAATGGACGCGCGAGCCCATGACCCGGCTCACCACGAAGGACGTGCAGCCGGGTTCATCGGCGGCGACGTGGAAAGCCAGATCCTGGAGCAGCGCCTCGAACCGCGCATCGGCGCCGGGGCGGGTCTCGGCGCGCACGATGGCGCAGAGCGCCCGCGTTTTCGCGGTCTGCATTCTCGGCGCCGCGCGTGCGCTGTTTGTTTGAGCCCAACCCATCTTGCACGCACACCGCCCCCCGGCGGCGTCCTCAGCCCATTGCTTTCATTAGGGCCTGAGTCTGCCCCGACGCAACCGCGCGACTCAGCTGCCCCAGCAGGCCCAGGCCACCTCCCGCATTTTCTGGGGGCCGCCTTCGAGGAAGGTGTGGGTCTGATTATTGATAGTGACGGAGAGTTGGTCCGTAGGCTGAACGGCGGCCAAAATCGGCGGCCGCTGCGGCAGATTAATGACCAGCGCACGGTTGCGGCCGCGGCCCTCAAGGCGGCTTGGCACATTGACGCTGATCGCGCCGATGCGCACCGCCGATATGGTTGCGCGGCGGACATGACGGACCAGCGTGAAATCGCTGACGACAATATCGCCGCCCGGCGGCCGGCAGGTTAGCGTGACGGTGACACGGCCGCGCTGGTCACGCTCGGTGGCCGTGGCGATTCCATCGGCATAGGCATAGGTCCAGCCAGCTTGCGTCTGCGCGGGACTCGATCCAGGCGCCCCTAGCGCCAAGGCGCATAAGCACGCCGCCAAGAACTTCCGCATTGAGCCACTCCCTGTCGTCATGGGCCGGCTCAATAGCACGGCCTCTCGCGGCGGTACGACCCAGATCAACAGCGGATCAGCGGCTCTCCCTGTTCCAAATCCAGCAATTGGCGCTTGCGTTCCATGCCCCCGCCATAACCGGTGAGCGAGCCATTGGCGCCGATGACCCGGTGGCATGGGACGATGATGGAAATAGGGTTGCGCCCGTTGGCGAGCCCCACCGCGCGCGAAGCCTTGGGCGCGCCGATGGCCGCGGCCAGTGCGCCGTAGGAGCGCGTGACGCCATACGGGATTTCAAGCAGCGCGGCCCAGACGCGTTGCTGAAACGGCGTGCCAAGCGGCGCGAGCGGCAAGTCGAACACTCGGAGTTTGTCGGTGAAATAACGATCCAGCTGACGGCGCGCCGCGTTGAGCACACCGTCTTCGCCGCGCGGGCTAGGCTCGAGAGGATATTTCGGGTCGTCGAATTCCAAGCCGGTGAGGGCTACGCCATCGGAATGCAAAGTGAGTGGGCCAACGGGACTGTCGTGGACGATGCTCTTCATTTGCGTGCGCCTTTGCTCGCCGCGCGTCGCCACAGCCGTATCGCCGCGTAAGCGCGCCAGGGTTTCAGATGTTCCAGCGTCTCGCCCTTGCGGCCGAGCGCATTGATGAGCGCGATATCGGCCGCGGGATAGGCGTCGGGGTCGCCCAGCGCGCGCATGGCGAGGTACTCGATCGTCCACGGACCTATCCCAGGGATTTCCGCCAGCGCCGCGCGCCCCGCCACGATGCTCCCGCGATCAAGCGGAAGTCTTCCCTCCGCCGACGCGACGGCCAAATGATGCAGCGTTTCGGCGCGTTTCTTGGGCAGGCCAATTTTCGCGATGGCCTCAAGTCCGGCATTGGCGAGTTGGATCGCATTTGGAAACACATGCGTCAGCGGACCCTCGGCATCTTGCCGGCAAGCAACAGGAGCCGGCTGGAAGCCGGCGGTGCTAAGTCCGAACCGCACCGCCAAGCGCTGTGTCAAAGTGCGCGCGCCGGCGACTGTGATTTGCTGGCCAAGCACGGCGCGCACGGCGCATTCAAAGCCGTCGAGCATACCCGGGACGCGCACGCCAGGCTCGCGTTTCACGTCTTTTTTCAACTCGGGATCGCGGGCCAAGTGCGCATCCACCGCCAGCATTTCCGCGTCGAGATCGAAGGCGCCGCGCACATTGGCCACCAACGGGCGCAAGTGCGGCGCGAGGTTCTCCGATAAGGTCAGCATCAGCCCTTTCGGCTCCATGCCGACTTCGATCCAGCCCAGCGCATCGCCCAGCTGCAGCGTGCGCGCATAGCTCTTCGCGCTGCCCAACTCGACGCCGGACAACGCCCGGTAACGCAGGAATTCCAGTATCGGCGCAAAATTGTAATCGCCGCGCGGCGACAGGCTGACGGTGAAAGTTTCACCGCGCTCGATCGCCTTGCGTCCGCGCATTTTCGAAGGCGGGGCGCCATAACGCTGCTTCATAATGGCGTTGAAGCGCCGCAAACTGCGAAACCCCGACGCGAACGCGATTTCGGTGATGGACAAAGCGGTTTCGTTCAGCAGGCGCCGCGCCGAAAGCAGGCGCCCGGTCTGCGCGATTTCGATCGGGCTCGCGCCGAATTGCGCGTTCATAACCCGGCGCAGATGGCGCGAGGTGACGCCTAAACCATGCGCAAGCGCTTCCAGCCCCTGCTCCTCCAGCGCGCCGGCTTCGATGCGCGCACAGGCCGCCGCTGCAAGCCGCGCCGGCGCATCAATCGGCGCCAGGCCCGGCGCGCGCTCGGGCCGGCAGAGCAAACATGGCCGAAACCCCGCAGCTTCCGCCGCCGCCGCCGACGGCCAGAAAGTGCGATTGACCCGCTTCGGGCTGCGCGCTGGACAAATGCAGCGGCAATAAATCCCGGTGGATTTGACCCCGATATAGAAACGCCCGTCGAAACGCCGATCCCTGGCGTCGCAAGCGGCGTGGCAGATGTCGGCCTCTAACATGGGGCCAATATGGCGCGGTTCGCGCTGCGCGTCTCGCCGGAATCGGACCTGATGGCCAAGGAAAATATGGACCGCCGGCGCCCTCGCCGGCTCTTGGCTTGCGCTTGACGCACGATGCCGGCGAGGGCGCCGGCGGTCCATATTACGCCGCTTGGCGCGAGAGGCTCATGTATCGCTTCAAATGATGATCCACATTGCCGAAGGTCGCATCCAGCATGGTGACGCGTTTGAAATAATGCCCGACGCGCATTTCGTCGGTGACGCCCATGCCGCCATGGGTCTGCACGGCGGCCTGGCCGACAAAACGCGCCGCCTTGCCGATGGAGACTTTGGCGGCGGAGACAGCTTTCGAGCGCTCTACAGCGCTGGCGCCAAGCTTGATGGTCGCCAGCAGCGCCATCGATACGCATTCCTCGGTGGCCATGAACATATCGACCATGCGGTGCTGCAGCACTTGGAACTCGGCGATGGCGCGGCCGAATTGCTTGCGTTGCTTGGCATAGTCCATGGTCAGCTGGTGCATCATGCGCAAGGCGCCCACCGCTTCGCTGCAGTAGGCCGCGTTGGCTTCATCGACGATGCGCTCGATCAGCGGCAGCGCTTCGCCCGCCGCGCCGATCAATTGTTCGACGCCAAGCGCCACGTTCTCAAAATACACCTCCGAAGCGCGGCTGCCATCGAGCGTGGGATAATCGAGCGTGGTGACGCCTTTGGCGCTCTTCGGCACAAGAAACAATGAAACACCCTTCGCTTCGCGCTGGCCGCCGCCGCTGCGCGCGCTGACCAGCAAATGATCGGCTTGCGGGCCGCCGATGACGACCCCCTTGTGGCCGCTGAGCACATAGCCTGCGCCATCTTTTTTGGCGTTGGTGGCGACATCGTTCAGCGCCCAGCGGCTCTTCGGCTCGGCTTGCGCGAAGGCGATCACGCAATCTCCTGTGGCGATAGCGTTCAAATGCTCCTGCTTCTGCGCCGCGCTGCCGGAATAGTTCAACGCATTCGCGCCAATTACGGCAGTCGACACATAAGGCTCCACCACCAGCGCCTTGCCGAACTCTTCCATCACGACGGCAACGTCAGTCGCCCCCCCGCCCAATCCCCCGAATTCCTCCGGCAACGGCGCGGCGAGCAAGCCAAGTTCAGCAAAGCTCGCCCAGTTTTTCTTCCAGCCGTCCTCGCTCGCAAGCGCGGCGCGGCGTTTGTCGAAATCATGCTGCCCCGCCGCCCATTTCGCGATCGAGTCGCGGAGCATGTTCTGTTCGTCGGTGTAGTCGAAGTTCATTTTGTAGCCTTGTGCAAAGAATGCCCTTCTCCTCGGCGAGAGGGAGAAGGTTGCCGAAGGTCGGATGAGGGGGCGTTCCTAAGAACGCGCGCTTCATCAAGGCAGCGCCTCATTCTGCACCACGCCCCCTCACCCGGTCGCTGACGCGACCGACCTCTCCCCCTCGCGGGGGCGAGGTGTGGCATCGAGTTTGCCCTGGGCCTCACAGCCCCAGCACCATTTTGGCGATGATGTTGCGTTGGATTTCGTTGGAGCCGCCGTAGATCGAGGCTTTGCGCCAGTTGAAATAGATCGGCGCGGCGGCGTGCGCATAATCGGGACCGACCGGATAAGCGTTGGCGCCGTCCTTGGGAAAATCGCGCGCGTAGGGCTGCGCATAATTGCCGACCGCTTCCAGCGTCAGTTCGGTCAGCCGCTGTTGCACTTCGGTGCCTTTGATTTTGAGCAGCGAGCTTTCCGCCCCCGGCCCCTTGCCGGCGTGTTCACGCGCCAGCACCCGGAGCTCCGTCATTTCCAACGCCGAAAGATCGATTTCAAGCTCGGCCAGCTTGCGGCGAAAATCATCGTCCTCGATCAACGGACGGCCATCGTCGGCGAGTTCGCTCTTGGCGATCTGCTTCAGCTTTTCCACATTGCGCTTCGAGCGCGCCACCCCGGCAATACCAGCGCGCTCGTGCGCGAGCAAAAACTTGGCGCAGGTCCAGCCTTTATTTTCTTCGTAAACTCGTTGCTCGACCGGCACTTTGACGTTGTCGAGGAACACATCGTTCACTTCGTAACCGCCATCGAGCAGCTTGATCGGCCGCACGCTCACACCCGGCGACTTCATCTCGATCAGCAGAAACGAGATGCCCTCTTGCGGCTTGCCGCTGGAATCGGTGCGGCACAAAAAGAAACCCCAATCGGCGTGCTGGCCGAGCGTGGTCCAGGTCTTCTGGCCGTTGACGATGTAAAAATCGCGCTCACGTACGGCTTTGGTTTTAACGCTGGCAAGGTCGGAGCCTGCGCCCGGCTCGCTGTAACCCTGGCACCACCATTCCTCGCCCGAGAGAATGCCGGGCAGGAAGCGTTTTTTCTGTTCCGGCGTGCCGAAGGTGTAGATCACGGGGCCAACCATCGCCACAGAGAACGGGAGCGGGGGAATGGTTTCCGCGCGCGCGTTTTCTTCAAGCCAGATGTAGCGTTGCGTCGCAGTCCAGCCCGTGCCGCCATACTCGACCGGCCAAGCCGGCGCCGACCAGCCTTTTTTCCCGAGCACTTTATGCCAAGCGAGGAAATCTTCTTTTGCAAGATCGTCGCGCAGGCCTTTGCCCTTGAGCTGCGGGGGATAATTGGCTTCGATGAATGAACGCACTTCGTCGCGGAACGCGATTTCTTCGGCTGAGAATTCGAGGTTCATGATGTTGGCCCGAGAACGCAACGCGCGTTAGGCGCGATTATAGAGCGCCGCGAGGCCCCATCAACTCGGCGTCGGGGATGCGCTTGCCGCTACGGCGCCTGACGCCGTCGGCGCGCTGGCCGGCCTCCTCGCGCTGTGCGGCCTCATCGCGCTGCGCAATCGTTGGCCGCGCGACATTTGGTTGGGACGCCGGGGCCTCGACGGGCTGCTGCTCCGCGCGGCGGGCATCGTCAAGCTCGCACTCCGCAACGGTCTCCGACGCCGCGGCGAACGGGATCGCAGCTACGCTGAAGAGGCCGGCCAAAATCAAGACCTTCATGTCAATCCCTCCCGCCCGTGGCGCGGCGGCCGACGGGCCCTTGCAGTCTCTCTACACCGCGCCGCCGGCCTGCGCATCCACCGCCATCAGCGCTGCCCCGGCGCAGGCATTGGCCCGCGCCTGGCGCAGCGCGTCGCGCTCGGGCGCGGTTCGGCTGGCCGCGGCTTGACGCACAATGGCGTCCACTTCGGCCTGCGCCCGCCCGGCAGTTTCCGCGGGCTGGCGGCGCGCCTCGGAATTGAGCCGCATCTTCAACTCGCCCAGATCGGTCTGGGGACGGATCACGTCCTCGTAGGCGGTACAACGCACCGCCGACAGAAATTGCTCGCCGGACATTTGCGGCCCGGCGGCGGCCAGAACAAGCGGCGTCGCCGCCGCGGCGGTCAAGGTGGCGGCGATAAGTGCAAAGCGCATGGGAAATCCTCCAGTTCGGCCTGCCTTTGGGTTAATGATGCCGCCCCAGCGGGGCGTGGATGCATCCTCAGTAAATATCGATATACGATTTTAGGTATCGTTTGTCAATGTTGTTTTATCGATTTTCAATGTATTTTGTGGAGAGTTCATGACCCGTCCGTCAACGTCGTCAAGCCTGGCCGCGCCTCGGAGACGCGCGTTTACGGTCTCTATCCCACAGCGGATTAAACGCGCCGCCGGCGATGGCGCTTTGCGGACGAGCGCCGGCGGCGGCAATTATCGCCGCCGACACCTCCTAAACCGCCTCTTCATCCTCGAACATCCGCCTCGCCGCGCCGACCCCCTCGCGCGCGAGCGCTTCGGCCTGCCCGATCCATTCTTCTTCGACAATCCGCCCGCGCAGACGCAAATAATGGTCCACCCAGGCGACGTTGGCCGGGGTCCAATCGGCGATCTGATCGAAGTGGAACACGCCGAGCGCATAGAGCGTACTCTGCTGCATGGCGCTTATTTCATCGATGAGCGTGAAATCGTCGGGCCCGCCATTGCGCGCCGTCGACAACACAGGCGGTTTCACTGCATCCGAGCGTAGCGCGGTTGGCGTAAACGAGGCGAATTCCTCGGGCAGCGCCGTCTTGATCGCGCCCGGCAAGGCTTGATCCAAGTGCCGCAGGCGCGCTTCGAGGTAGCGGGCGCGCCATTTCCAGCGCTCCGATTCGGTTTCCATCGCCGGCGGCGGCGCTGGCGCCAAAACCGGCGCGGCATGTTCTTGCAAATAGGCCACCCGCCGTTCCAAATACAACATTCGCCAACGCAACAGCGCATCCACATCCGCGTTCGCGGCGAACGGTGTTTCCTGCGCGCGCGAAGCCGTCGCCATCAAGGTGCGCAGCTCTTGCTCCAGATGGCCCGCCCGCGCTTCGGCTTCACGCGCACGCCAGTCGGCGCTGGAGGAGCCTGGCGCGGGATCTAGCGCGCGTCGTTCAAGATAAATCACCCGCTGCTCGAAATAGCGCAGCCGCCAGGCCTGCAATTTCCCTTGCCCATCCTCCGCCGGCTCTTCGACTTCGGCTTCGAGCGCGTGCTCCGATCGCCGCGCCGCCGACAGCGCGCGCAAGCGTGCGAGTTCCGCGCCATCAACCGATCCGCCAAGCCGCTCCAATTCAGTCACGCGGCTGGCCGCATCGTTAGCGCGCGCGCGCGCCGCTTCGAGGGCATGCTCCAACTCGGCGATGCGTCCGTCGCGTATTTCAAGCAACCGCCGCAGCGCATCGGTTTCGCGCTCCGCTCCTACATTATCGCCGCGATCCTCGCCCGCACCCATACGCATCAGATCGCCGAACAAATTGTCGCGTTCGGCCCGCAAAGCGCGTTCCCCCGGCGCGGCGCGCTGTTCGGCCCACGCCCAGCCGGCAAATGCCGCAAAACCCGCCGTAAGCATGAGGAAAAGCCACAATTGACCAACCAGATAAATCATGATCGCGCCTTAGCCCCTGACATAAAATTCAATCCGCCGGTTCTGGGCTTGGCCGGCGGCATTGGCATTGCTGACGCGCGGCCGATCGGGGCCGTAGCCGCGGGCGCTGAGCCGCGAGCGCGCCACGCCTTGCCCGGCAAGGTAGGCCGCGACCGCGTCCGCGCGCCGGGCCGACAATTCCATATTCATCGCCCGCCCGCCCTGATCGTCGGTATGGCCGGCCACTTCGATCGAGAAGCGATCGCAGCGAAGCGCCACCGTCGCCAAGCCATCGAGCACTTCCCGGCTCGCGGGGTCTATCGCCGCCGAGCCGGTGGCGAAATTGATGAAATTACCCTCCATCAAGCGGTCAAAGCCCTGCTCGCAGGTTTCCGAATCGCCGCTGGCGAGATTGAGCCCCTGCAGTTCTGGATGCTCGGCATCGAGGCCGTCGATGGTGACATCGAAGCGGGCGCGAAACGGAGCGGGCGGATTTGCGAGGGTGGCGCGAAAAGCGTCAATGCCAGCTTGGTCGCCATCGCCAATGACAACGATTTGTGCATCGACGATACGCACTTCGCCGTTGTGCAGACCCGCCAACAAGCGCACGGAAATACCCGCAACATTGCTGAAGAACGGCGACGGCGCGCCCCCCGCGACATGCATTTCATCGGCGGCTGCAAGGTTCGGGAACGCCCGCGCCGCCGCCCCCAACAGATCGGCGCGCGCCGTCTCGCTGGGCGCGGCGCCGGAGAGAACGAGGCGCGAAGCTTCCCGCCGCACGCTCCAAAGATACGGCCGCTCGAATGTCCCGATGTTAGTTTCAGATACATCGACGCTGGTGATGCCGCCCGCCCATGGCCCGCCGGCGCCGGCCGCGCGCAAAGCGGCGCGCCGCGCGCCCGCGATGTCGCCGTCATCCTCGATGATGCCTCGCAGAATAGCGCGTTGCCCGTTCATCTCGACATCAAGGCCAGCGTGCCCAGAGGCCAGCAGCGCCGTTGCAACGCGCTCCTCCAACACCTGCGGCAAGCGCCAAACCGCGCCATTGTGCGGCGCGCCCATGCCCAGAGCCGCGGCCAACATCGCTCCACCCAAACCGACCAGCAACAGCCGGCGGGGTTGCGGCGAAACATCGCTGTCGGGATCGGTCATGGCGCCCGCGCGCGCCTGACTTGCGCCTCGCTCAGCGCATGGCGCAGCTGCTCGACATCGCGTTCCTCCGCGCGCCGGCGGCTGATGGCGCCGATCATATAAAGCCGCCAGCCGATGGCGAAGCCGACCAAGCCCGCCGCCGCCAACAAAATAACCTCGGACAAGAATAGGCCGATCATAATTCCCGCGCCGCGCGCACACCCGCGCGCCTTTACACTCTTCTAATGCCGAACGAATTGGGCGAAAACCGGAAAACCCCGGCGGGCGAGCGCATCAAAACATCATGGTTCACCACATCACCAGCGCATCCAATCCGCTGATCAAGACACTCAAGAGCCTGCACGCCAAGAAGGGCCGGACCGAAACTGGGCTTTTTCTCGCCGAAGGCGCAAGGCTCGCGCTTGAAGCAACCGATTTGGGCGTTTGGCCGGAAATCATGGTTTACGCGCCAGCAGCGCTCGGCAGGCCCCAGGTGCGTGATCTAGTCCGCAACGCCGAGGCCCGCGATGTGCGCGTGATCGAATCCAGTGAAGCCGTGCTGGCCCAGATCAGCAAACGTGACAATCCCCAGACCGTGATCGGCGCTTATCGGCAGCGCCTAACGCCCCTGGAAGCGCTCACCGGCGAGACCGTCGTGGCGCTCGAAGGCGTGCGCGATCCAGGCAATCTAGGCGCCATTCTGCGCACCGCCGATTCGGTTGGCGCGGGCGGCATTGTGTTGCTCGGCGAGAGTTGCGACGCGTTTTCGATGGAAGCGGTGCGCGCGAGCATGGGGTCGGTGTTCGCGGTCAAACTGGCGCGCGCTTCGTTCGAGGATTTGCTGCGCTACAAGCGATCGCGCGGGGCAAGCCTCATCGGCGCATCGCTCAAGGGGGCGGTGTTGGACGCCGAGCACAAGTTCGAGACCAACGCCATTCTGCTGATGGGCAACGAGCAATCGGGCCTGACTCCCGAAATGGAAGCCGCCTGCGATTTGCTGGCGCGCCTGCCCATGCGTGGGCGCGCCGATAGTTTGAACCTTGCTGTTGCGACGGCAGTAATGCTGTATGAGCTTTGGCGGAGACGCGGGTATGATGGCGCGCGCGCCTGAGATTTTGATCGCCGACGATTGGGCCGACTATCGCCTGCTGGATTCCGGCAATGGCGGCAAGCTCGAACGCGTCGGGCCTTACACTTTCGTCCGCCCCGAGCCGCAAGCCCTATGGTCGCCAGCTTTGCCCGCAAGCGCGTGGGATGGGGTCGACGCGATTTTTTCGCCCTCCGCGTCCGAGGACGATGAAGCCGGCCGTTGGCGCTTCAATCGCGAACTGCCGGCAAGTTGGACGCTTGCCTGGGACGATATTGGCTTCCTCTCACGTCCTACCCCGTTTCGACACCTGGCCTTCTTCCCCGAGCATTCCGTGCATTGGCGTTTCGCGCGCGAATGTTTGCATGCGCACAAGGGCGAGGCGCCGGAAGTGCTGAACTTGTTCGGATATACTGGGCTGGCGAGCCTGGTTTGCGCCAAGGCCGGCGCGCGGGTGACACATGTGGATGCGTCGAAGAAGGCGATCGGTTTCGCCCGCGACAATCAGGGTGTGGCGGGTTTGAGCCAAGCGTCGATCCGCTGGATCTGCGATGACGCGCTCAGCTTTGTGAAACGTGAAGTGCGGCGCGGCAGGCGCTATGACGGCATCTTCCTCGATCCGCCGAAATTCGGGCGCGGACCCGATGGTGAAACTTGGCGGCTGGAGGAAAAGCTTCCGGAATTACTCGACGCATGTCAGACGCTGTTGCGCACCGACGCAAGCGACCGCGCCAGCGCCAAGGGTTTTCTGATCGCGACAGTCTACGCCGTGCGGCTCTCCTATTTGGCGCTGGCGCAGACGGCGCGGCAAATGTTCGCGGGCGGTGTGTGGCAAATCGGTGAAATGGCGCTGCCGCACGAGGGCCGCGATCTGCTGCTGCCGACGGCGATTTTCGCGCGCTGGCGGGGATAGACCCATAGCGGACCGCCGGCTTCCAGCCGGCACAGTCTTCAGCAATAGCACACAGCGACTGAGCATTGAACGAGCCGGCTGGAAGCCGGCGGTCTGCTATGGTGTTTATCAGTGAAAATTTCGTCCTTTCGGCATGACCTCCGCGTTGCGCGGATGGCGCTGGCGCGGATCTTGGCCGGCATTGCGGCGCGGTTCGTCGCTTGGCAATGTTGGATCGAGCTCCACGCCAGCGGCAGAAAGCTTGGCCAGCAGCGCCGTCCAATCGTGCACGCGTTCGGCGATGACGTGAATAACGCCGCTTTCGCTTTGCACCGGGCCATCGATCGCGACCAATCGCCCGCCAATCACTTCGGCGCGAAAGCGCTCGAACAGTTTCGGCCACACCACGATGTTGGCGATGCCAGTTTCATCTTCCAAAGTCATGAAGACCACCCCCGACGCCGTGCCGGGACGCTGGCGCACCAGCACCAGGCCCGCCACGCGCACGCGCTGGTTATTGCGACAATTCGCCAAGGTCTCGGATTTGATCGCGCGGCGCCGCGAAAATTCGTCGCGCAACAGCGCCACAGGATGCGCCTTCAGCGACAGTCCTAGCGTGCGATAATCCTCCACCACGTGTTCGCCCAGCGGCATTTGCGGCAGGTCGAAATCGGGCTCGTTTAGCTTTTCCCTCCCCTCAATGGGGAGGGTGTCATCGCGAAGCGATGACGGGTGGGGTGTGGCCAAAGGTGTATCAATTTCAAGCGCAGTCCGCTTCGCGGACAGCTCCCCCGCTCCAAGATCGCAAAGCGATCTTGGCATTCGAAGACGCCGGCTGCGAAGCAGCCGGTGGGAGGGGGAGCGGGGCGCTTGCACATACGCAAACAGCGGCAAATCCTCCTGCCCGCCGACCCGGTTTAGCCCGCGCGCGGCCCACAGCGCATCGCGGCGGTCAAAGCCAAGCGAGCGAAACGCATCGATGTCGGCGAGGCGCTCGATTGTCGCCGGACTAAGCCCGCTGCGCAGCCAGACATCGCGCACGGAATCATAGCCTTTGCCGCGGCGCGCGATTAGCAGCTCCAGCTCTTGCTGCTTTAATCCCTTGGCTTGACGAAACCCGAGCCGCAGCGCGTGCGCGCTTTTGATGTCGGGCGCCATCTCGCCATGGCGCAGATGCAGGCGCGGCGCGGCGCGCGGGCCTGGCTCAAGCGTGTTGTCCCAATCCGAGAGATTCACATCGATAGCCCGCACTTCCACCCCATGCTCGGCGGCGTCGCGCACGATTTGCGCCGGCGCATAAAAACCCATCGGCTGCGCATTGAGCAAGGCCGCCGCGAATACGTCCGGGTAATGGCATTTGAGCCAGCATGAGGCGTACACCAGCAAGGCAAAACTGGCGGCGTGGCTTTCGGGAAAGCCGTATTCGCCAAAGCCCTCGATCTGCGCGAACGAAGCTTCCGCGAAGCCGCGTTCATAATTGCGCGCGACCATGCCTTCGATGAATTTGCTCTTGAGCTGATGGATGGTGCCGACGCGGCGGAACGTGGCCATGGCGCGGCGCAGTTTGTCCGCTTCGGGCGGGGTAAAGCCGGCGGCGACGATCGCGATTTGCATGGCTTGCTCCTGGAACAAAGGCACGCCCAAGGTGCGATGCAGCACCGCTTCCAATTCTTTTGAAGGATAGCTCACCTTCTCCAAGCCCTGCCGGCGGCGCAAATACGGATGCACCATGCCGCCTTGAATCGGCCCCGGCCGCACGATCGCCACTTCGATCACCAGATCATAGAATTGCTTCGGCTTGAGCCGCGGCAGCATCGACATCTGCGCCCGGCTCTCCACTTGAAACACACCGACGGAATCGGCGCGCTGCAGCATGGCGTAAACGCGCGGATCCTCGCGTGGGAGGGTGGCGAGATTTAAGCCCCCTCCCCCACCCGATCGCGAAGCGATCGGGATTCGTTGCATGCCGAGCCGCTCCGCGGCCCGGTGGGGGAGGGGGCTGGGGGCGGGGTGTTGCTCTACGCGAGAAAGTTCGCGGGCTTCTCGTGCAGAATTTGAAAGCGCGGCGCTACACCCCACCCCCTGCCCCCTCCCCCTCCCCCAGTCCGGATAAAATTTCTCCACCAGATCGAACGCTTTCTTCAGGCACGAGAGCATGCCTAAGCCAAGAATATCGACCTTCAAAATCCCCAGCGCTTCCAGATCGTCCTTGTTCCATTCAATGACGGTGCGGCCTTCCATTGCGGCGTTTTGGATCGGCACCACGTCGTGCAATTTCTCGCGCGTGATGACGAAGCCGCCGACATGCTGGGAGAGGTGACGGGGAAAGCCGTGCAGTTCGCGCGCCAATTGCACGCATGCCCTCAGATGCGGATCGGAAGCATCGAGCCCCTGCTCCTTCAGGTCACGTTCGCTGACCCCGTTCGACCAATAATGCAGCGCTCTCGACAGCGCCGCGATGCGGTCCTGCGAATAACCGAACACCTTGGCGACTTCGCGAATGGCGCTGCGGCCGCGATAACCGATCACCACGGCGGACAAGCCCGCGCGATCGCGGCCGTATTTCTGGTAGATATATTGGATCACTTGTTCGCGGCGTTCGTGCTCGAAATCGATGTCGATATCGGGCGGCTCGCCACGCTCCTCGGAAACGAAGCGGTCGAACAGCAATTCATGGGTGGCGGGGTCCACTTCGGTGACGCCGAGACAATAGCAAATCGAGGAATTGGCCGCCGAGCCGCGGCCTTGGCACAGGATCGGATCGGTTCGCGCGCCGTCCTTGTCGAAGCCGGAACGGGCGAAGTTCACGATATCGGCGACGGTCAAGAAATACGGCGCGTATTTCAAACGCGCGACAATGCCCAATTCACGCTGCAGAGAGGCCTCGACTTTGTCCGGAATCCCATCCGGATAGCGAACCCGCGCACCGGCCCACGTCAGCGCTGCAAGCGCCTCCTGCGAATCGGAAAATCCTTCGGCGGTTTCGTCCGGGTATTCGTAGCGCAGATGCTCCATCGAAAATTCGATGCCGCCCAGAAAGCGCAAACTCTCCACCGCCGCTTCGGGCGCATCGGCATAGAGCCGCGCGATTTCGGTGGGCGTTTTCAGATGCCGCTCGGCGTTCTTAGCGAGCAGAAACCCGGCCTCGCTCAAGCTTTTCTTTTCGCGGATACAGGTGACGACATCGAGCAAGGCGCGCCGTTCGGGGCAATGCATCAAGGGCTCGGTTGTCGCCAGCAAGCGCGCACCCGTTTGCGCCGCCAGCGCTTTCAACTGGCGCAATCTGCGCCGATCCTCACCATCAAAGCGCCAAGGGGCGGCGAGCCAAACGGCGCCGAAGCGCTCGCGGATGGCGGTGAGATAATCAGCAAGCTGAGGCTCATCCCCCTCCCCTCCAGGGGAGGGGGCAGGGGGTGGCGTGAGGCGCCGCCCTTTGCAGGTTGCACCGCGCGCCTCCTGGCGCGCTTCTTCTTCGGAGTCCGCGCAGTATCGATGCCAGAGGCCCGCGCTCCCCATTTCCCAGAATGGAGTTTCACCCCGCCCCCTGCCCCCTCCCCTCCAGGGGAGGGGGAGAGTCAGATCGTCAGGCGGAACAACAATCGTCCGCAAACCCTGCGCATGATCGAGATAATCCTCAAAGCTCAGCCAGCATTCGCCCTTCGGCGCGCGCAGATTGCCAATGGTGAGCAGGCGCGTGAGGCGTGCGTAAGCGGCGCGATCCTTGGGATACGCGAACACCTCTGGCGCACCGTCCATGAACACCAGCCGCGCGCCGACGATCAGCCGCAGTCCGTGCTCTTTTGCCGCCACGTGCGCGCGCACCACGCCCGCCAGCGTGTTGCGATCGGCAACGCCAATGCCGGCAAGCCCCAGCGCTTTTGCCTGCTCGGCCATCTCCTCGGGATGCGAACCGGAACGCAGGAAGGAAAAATTCGTAGTGACGCAGAGTTCGGCGAACGCGCTCATGCGAACAGTCCGTGCACGAACCAGTGCGGCGGGGCGCCGTCGCCATAGAGGCCTTCGCGGTAGAGCCAGTAGCGGCGGCCATCCTTGTCCTCGACGCGGTAATAATCGCGCGCCGGGGCCCCGCCCAGCCAATCGCCGGCAATGCGTTCGGGCCCCTCCGCGCGCGCCACTTCGCGCAACACCCGCCGCCAACGGAAGCGGATCGGCGGGCCGTCGGGAACCGTTGCAATCGCGTCAATGACTTGCGCGCGCGCGAACAAGGTGAGCGGACGGCGCATGGGATTCCCTCCCCCCACCGGCCGCTCTCCGGCCGGCGGCCAACAATCACCGGATCGCAAGCGATCCGGTGGCGGGGAGGACGTCGGGCAAAGCCCGGCGCCTAATCCCTTCCGCCATCCCCCCGCGCGTTCGGGCGCGTGTGTGTCGTTGAGCTTTGGCTTGAGCACGCGCGTTGCCCCGAGCCGCGCGCTCAGCACATCGACGATGGCGGCGATCTTTTCCGCGCTGGCTTGCGTTTCCTCCTCGGCAACAAGCGCACGCGGCGCGCCTTCAATGCGTTCCAACGCGACAACATCCAGCCGCGCGGCCTCGATGCCAAACTCAGCGTCGAGATTTTCCGCGGCGATATTGAGTTTCTCGCGAAATAACCGCAGCAAGGTTTTCACTTCGCGTTCGGGACGGCTGGCGCCGATCTCGATCATGCGATCGCGGCCATCGACGCCGAACAAGTGCAAACATGCGCGGCGTACGCCAGCGCCGCGCCGCTCCAGCTTGAGCGCCGCATCGGCGCATAAAACCTGCGCCGCTTCGAGAATCGCCTCGACACTGAACAAAGGTTCAAGGAAGCGCCGCAACGCAAACACCGGCGGCGGTGGCCGGCGCGGGGTGAGCGCTTCGGGCGCGCGGCCCAGCGCTTGGTCGAGCCGCAACAATGCTTTCTCTCCCGCCCGCGCCGCAAACGAAGAGCGCGGCGCGGCGATCAGCTGGCCGATGGTTTTGAGGCCGAGGCGCTTGAGCAACGCGGCGGCGGCGGCATCAAGGCGCAGCGCTTCGATGGGGAGAGGGGCGAGGATGTGCGCCATTCCCCCTCTCCCTTGCGGAGAGGGGGTAAGGGGATGAGGGGCGTTCAAACGCTCTAACGCCGGCGTGTTTGCACTCCCCTCATCCGACCGTTTCGCGGCCACCTCCCCCGCAAGGGGGAAGGAGCAAGGTTGCGCATACCTCGCCAGCCCCCACGCCGCGCCGGGCGTTGGCGCTAACGCCGCGCAGCCTGCAAAGCCTAGCGCCGCCAAGCGCGCCACGATCTGCGCACGCACTTCCTCTTCGCCGCCGAACAGATGCGCGCAGCCGGTGATGTCGAGAAACAGGCCGTCCGGCGCATCGACCACAACAATCGGCGTAAAACGCTCGCACCAAGCCGCGATCGCGTCGAGCGCGCGCGCGTCTTCTTGCGGCTCGGCTTCGCGCACGACAAGTTCGGGCCGAATGGCGCGCGCATCGGCGAGCGACATGCCCGCACGCAAACCCAGCGCCGAGGCGCGCGCGTCCGCGCCCGTCAACAGCAAAGCGTTCGCCTGCTTGGCATAAATTACGAGCGGCTGTTGTTCAGGCGCGCGCCCGGATCTGATCAGCCGATCGGTCTTGAGCCGCGGCAGATAGATCGCCAGCCACACGTTCGACGAGAGCACGCTCATCGGCGTTCCAGTCTAGAGTGAAAACAGCGCCAGCGGGGCCAGCGCGGTTGCGGGTGAGTTCAGCGCGGTAGGCAGGGCCCCCAAGCTCGCGCGCGGGCGCCGTGCTGGGCGCCGGCGATACCCGCCAACGCGTCCATGCAGCGCTGGTTTCCGCCAGCGGACGCAGCAGCAAACAGCGCGAATGATAGCGCTCGGCGAACAACAGCAGCCGCCGCGTGGCCTTGAGCTCGAGCGGCGTGCCGCGCGCCGCCCCAAAATTATTGAGCGCGCAGATCACCACAGCGCCAGGCGCGGCCAGCCCCTGCTCGGCCGCCCACAAGGTCTCCTCGCGCTTGCGCGTGCGCACGACAATCAGCCGGCCCGGGTCGAGCCCGAACTGCACCAATCCCGGCGGATAAGGCGCGCCCTGCTCGGCGAACACGCCCTCCTCGCCCGCCCAGATGATCCCCGCGGCGCCAGTCCAGCCCAGGGCCAGCCCGAGCGTAAAGCCAAGCGCCGCCGTCTCGTCCCCCGGCCCCGCCGGGCCGATTTCATGCAAGGCCGCTCCCGCCATCTGGGCGGTGACGGCTTGGAAATCAGGGGGGGCTGGACGCGGAGTCATGTTCACTGTATGTTCTAACGCAACGATTCCCATCCGGCAAGGCAAAGCATGCTAGAATGTGCCATGGCTCAGCACCTCGACCTCCTCGTCGAACGCCTCCGCGCGCTCAAGCCAGCGCTTGCGACGCGCTTTGGCGTCTCAGGTTTTGCAATCTTCGGATCATACGCCCGCAACGAAGCGGGCACTTCAAGCGACCTTGACCTTCTGGTCGATTTTGATTGCACGCCAAGTCTGTTCGACCTCGCGCGTCTTGATCAAGTGCTGGAACACACGCTCGGGGTCAAAATCGACACCGTTCCCCGCGACAGCCTCAACCCGCGCTACGCCCCCTTCATTTTGGCGGAACTCGTACCGGTCTGATGCCAAAACGCGCGCGCCCTATCTTGGAAGACATGCTCGCCTATGCGCAAGAAGCGCGCGCGATTCTCTAAGAGCGCGATGGCGACGCGCTGCGGGCTGACCGCTTACGCTTGCTCGCCGTCACGCGCGCGGTCGAAATCGTCGGCGAAGCCGCCAACCAATTGCCGCGTGAAATCGCCGAAACGCTTTCGTTCGACCTTCGCCCAGCCATCGCCATGCGCCACCGGCTGATCCACGGCTATGACAGCGTCAGCGCCGACATCGTCGCAAAGACCGTAAGAGAGGATTTTCCTTCATTCATCTCCTCGCTTCGCGACGTGCTCAAAAACACACTTCCAGACGAGTAAGATGTACGCCCTCACCCTGTTCGACACCGCCATCGGTCGCTGCGGCATCGCCTGGGGCGGGCGCGGGGTGCTGGGAGTGCAGCTGCCGGAGAAAACCAACACGGCCACGCGCACGCGGTTACTGCGCCACTGCCCCAGTGCGGACCCAAGCAAAACTCCGCCGCGCGCCATTGAGCGCGCCATCGAGTGGCAGAGGTGCAAATCTTCTTGGCTAAGGCTGAACAAGGCAACTACCTCGATATCCGCGTGAGAATGGAACAAATGCCACCGGACGAAGAACAATCCGACGACGCCACTACTACGCGAGGGCGCGTGAAACTCCTGCAGGAAATCGAGAGCGTTGCGCGTCGCCTCCACGCGCTGGAAACCGCGCATGCAGACGCAATGCGGCTCCCTCCCCCGTCAAAGTTTGACTCACCGCCCCGTCGGCAAATCCTTAAACGCCACGCCCTTGTCGGCGCGGGCGTCTTGCGGCAGCCCTAGCACGCGTTCGGCGAGGATGTTTTTCAAAATCTCATCGGTGCCGCCGGCGATCCGGAGACCTGGGGCGAACATGTAGCTTTGCTGGAAGGCGGCTTCCATCGGCGCTAGATCGGCGTCGTTGATGATGCCATAATGGTCGAGCGCTTCGATCGCGGCATTGCCGATGTCAAGCATCTGGTTGGCGTTGATCACCTTGCCGATGGCGCTTTCCGGACCCGGCGCTTGGCCGCGCGACAGCGCGGTCATGGTGCGGAATTTGGCCAGCTTGTAGCCCTCCGCGCGCACGATCCAATCGGCGAGCTTCTGGCGAAACGCATCGTTCTGGATCAGCTGCCCCGCGCCGGTGGGCGAAGGCAACGTGCGCGCGAGCTCGAAAATTTCCTTGTAATCGGGCCCATACGAGCCGCCGACCGCGAGGCGTTCGTTCATCAGCGTCACCAACGCCACGCTCCATCCTTGGCCGGAATCGCCCAAGCGGTTGGCATCGGGTATGCGTACGTCGGTGAAATACACTTCGTTGAAATCGCGCCCTCCCGACATTTGATGGATCGGCCGCACCTCGACGCCCGGCGCCTTCATATCGACGATGAACATGGTCAGGCCCTTGTGTTTTTCCACCTCCGCATTGGTGCGCGCGAGCAGGATTCCAAAATCCGAAAACTGCGCGCCGGTGGTCCATACCTTTTGACCGTTGACGATCCAATCGCCTGTCCCGGACCCCGTTCCGGGATCGCCTTCCTTCACCGCCTTCGTCTTCGAAGCGGCGACATCCGAACCCGCGCCCGGCTCTGAAAAAAGCTGGCACCAAATTTCCTCGCCAGCGAGCGCCTTGGCGACGTAACGCTGCTTGATCGCCTCCGAGCCGAACGCGATCACTGTCGGCAAACACATCCCAAGCCCGATGGCGAACACGCTCGATGGCGCGTCGAACTTCGCTTCTTCTTGCCCGAAGATGACGCTGAAAATCGGCGCGAGGCCCCGCCCGCCATGCTCCTTGGCCCAGATGATGCCGGCGAAACCGGCTTCGGCTTTCTTCTTCTGGTAGGCCTTCGCCGCCTTCAGATAATCGCCCAGCTTGAGCGAACGGCTCATGCGATCGTTCTCGGCCCGCTTGGGCTTGCACGCGCGCTCCAGAAACGCCCGCGCCTCGGCGCGGAAGCTTGCTTCTTCGGTTGTGTCGTTGAAATCCATGCTCAGTGCTCCAATTTGGCGATTGCGGCCTTCCAAACGGACGCATCACCAAGCTTGACGATGGCTTCCGCGCCGACATTTTCGATCAGCAACCCCGCAAGCAAGAGGCGTTCGTCATCACTGAAGAATAATTTACCACGCCGCATTTCCAGCTTCATCTCAACGGTCAGGTCATGACGCGCCCTCGCCTCGCCGCTTTCCCAGGCGCGGCCCTGCAACTCGATGCGCCAATTCACTTCGTCGGGCTTTGGGCGTGACATTTAGCGATTCTCCGCGTTCTTCAAAACAGAACCCGGTACACGTTGCCGGTGGTGTCGCGCGCAAAGCCAAATCCGTTTGCCGTACCGCCACCAGTCACGAACTCGATATCAAAGCGAGTGCCATCTGGGCAGGTCGCGACAGCACGGCCCGGATTTTGGCCGCCTCCGCTCGTGACGGCGTAGCCAGATCCGTAAACCGCGCCATACTGAGTAAAGAGAGAACCCGCGCCGAACGTAGTTTGTACGCCGGCAGCAGACGACCATTCACCCGTACAAACAGAGCCGTCTGCACGGGTCAGGGCGAGAGCTCCATTGTTGCCAGTTATGCCATGCACTACAGCGCTCAGAACCGTCGTTGGCGCCTGCTGTGAAAGTGGCCCCTCGACTGGGTAGAGCCGTGCCGTAGTCGAACATGCTGCAAGCACCGCGCTGAGCGCAATCATTTTAAGTGTGTTCATCACACCCTCCCTCTAAGCCGCGTTCCGCTGTTCGAGCCGCTTCACCAACTTTTCCTTCCACACCGCCGGCGCTCCGGCTTGCACAGCAAGCAGCTTGGCGCGGCGGTAGAAGAGGTGGCAATCAACCTCCCAGGTAAAGCCCATGCCGCCGTGCGTTTGAATGTTCTCTTTCGCCGCCAAATAATACGCATCGCTTGCGGCGGCGCGCGCGGCGGCGGCGGCGAACGGGAGTTCGCTCGCTTCGGTCGAGAGCGCCCAGGCGCCGTAATAGGCATTCGAGCGCGCCACTTCGATGGCGACATACATGTCTGCCAATTTGTGCTTGATGGCCTGGAACGAACCAATCGGGCGCGAAAAAGCGTAGCGCGATTTGGCGAACGCGGTGGCCATGTCAAGGCACGCATGCGCGCCTCCGACTTGCTCGAACGCCAGCAGCACCGCGGCGCGGTCGAGCACGGCTTCGCTGAGCTCCCATCCTTGGCCCGCCGCACCCAGGCGTTCGGCATTGGCTTGTCTGAACTCAAGCTTGGCATGGCCGCGGGTTGGATCGAGAGTTTTCAAAGTGGTGCGCATCACGCTTTTCTGAGTGAGATCAACCAGAAACAGCGACAGCCCTGAACCCTCGCGCGCCAACACCACGGCCTGATGTGCGCAATCGCCGTCGGTGACTGGAATCTTAGCGCCGCTTAAGACGCCATTGTCAAACCGCGCCTGGATACTCGCAGGCGACGGCGCGCCCGGGCCTTCGGAAACCACAAAACACCCAATCACGTCCCCCGCCGCAAGCTTCGGCAACAACGCGGCCTTCTGCGCGTCGCTCCCCGCCAGCATTAACGCCTCGGCGAAGAAATACACCGTCGACGAAAACGGGATCGGCGCGACGGCGCGGCCGAGTTCTTCGGCCAACACGCACAATTCCAATCGCCCAAGCCCAAGGCCGCCGTGTTGCTCGGGAATGGCCGCGCCCAGCCATCCCATCTCGGCCACGGCGCGCCAAAGGCCCTCATCATATGAAACCGCCGCATTGTCCAATACCCGGCGCGTCACTTTGGCGCCGGCTTTGTCGGATAGGAATTTCCGGGCTTGGTCCTTTAGGCCTCTCTGGTCGTCGGAAAAATCGAAATTCACGAGGGCCTCCGGCATTCATCATTGCCGGCAGCTTAACGCGCTTAACCAAGCCACTGAAAGAGTGCCTTGGCGTCAATCTCTGTTCACGAAAGCTCAATCGAGCCTGGGTTAAGCTGCGTGCAAAATAGGGGTCATCCATGGCGAAGGCGGTCTTCCATAAAGGCCAGCGCGTCTATGTAAAGCCGGTGGCGACATGGGCGCTGGTTGAAAACGTGAACCCGCAATGGGTTAAGGGCGTGGAAGAGCCGCTGCGCGTGACTTATGACGCAGGGCTTGGCCGCGATTTTCAGGCGCACGAACTGGCCCCCGAAGACAAGGAGCCGGTCAAGCCCGACCTGATCGAGACCGAGACTTGGCGCATTCTGCGCACCGCCAACCGGCTTAGCTCGGAGGCCCGCGACCCGCGTCACCCCCATCCAGGCACCTTCCCGGTGATCGTCACCGACGAGAAGGATTGGGGCGGCTGGCGGGTGCCGACGGCCGAATACGACCGCGACCCCGACCGCATCGAGCACCAGTCGCGGGTCATCGCCAACGCGTTGCGTCTGATGCGCGTCGCGCGCGAAATGATCGAATTCGCCCGCGATTACCCGCACGAGACGCCGGCCCAATTGCTCACCCTCGCCCAGCAGGCCGAGATGGTGCTGGCGGCGATTTATCACGCGCCCGCGCCCAAGCCCGAAGGCATGCTCGCGGCGGAATGACACGCATTGATTTTCGCAGCTGCGCGGCTCATGTCGGCGCTTCTCCTGGAGCCCCCGAATGCGCGATTCCGTTACCCAACTTTGCGACTACGCGCCGCCCGATTTTCTGATCGACGAAATCGCGCTGGTGTTCTCGCTTGAACCGGACTCCACAATAGTCGCGGCGCGTAGCCACGTGCGCCGCGTTGCGGGCGCGCCGGCGCCGCTCGCGCTCGATGGTGAACGGCTGGAGCTGGTGAGCGTCGCCATCGACGGCGAAGTGCTGGCCGAGGGCCAATATCGGCTAGCGCCCGGCAAGCTCATCGTCGAGGCGCCGCCGGCGGATTTCCGGCTCGACATCGTCACCCGCATCAAACCGGCGGCAAACACCGCGCTCGAAGGACTCTACATGTCGGGCGGGCGCTTCTGCACGCAATGTGAAGCCGAGGGCTTCCGCGCCATCACCTTCGCGCTCGACCGGCCCGATGTGCTGGCCCGCTATGCGGTGCGCATCGAGGCCGACAAGGCAACTTACCCCACCCTGCTCTCCAACGGCAATTTGACCGAAAGCGGCGAGATGGAGGGCGGCCGCCACTTCGCTGTTTGGCTCGATCCCCACCCAAAACCCAGTTACCTGTTCGCGCTGGTCGCCGGCCACTTCGATGCCATCACCGATAGCTTTGTCACCAAGAGCGGGCGCGCCGTCACGCTTGGCATTCACGTCGATCCCGGCGATGGCGAACGCGCGCGCTACGCCATGGATGCGCTCAAGCGCGCAATGAAATGGGACGAGGACGTGTTCGGACGCGAATACGACCTCGACCTGTTCAATATCGTCGCCGTCCGCGACTTCAATTTCGGCGCCATGGAAAACAAGGGTCTCAACATTTTCAATTCGTCGCTGATCCTGGCCGACGCGGAAACCGCCACCGATTCCGATTTCGAGGCGATCGAAGCGGTGGTCGGCCACGAATATTTCCACAATTGGACCGGCAACCGCATCACTTGCCGCGATTGGTTCCAGCTTTGCCTCAAGGAAGGGCTCACGGTCTACCGCGAACAGGAATTCTCAGCCGACCAGCGCTCGCGCGCGGTGCAGCGCATCAAGGACGTCAAGCGTCTGCGCGCGCGCCAATTCGGCGAGGATTCCGGTCCGCTCGCTCACCCGGTGCGCCCGGCGAGCTACCAGAAGATCGACAATTTCTATACCGCCACCGTTTACGAAAAAGGCGGCGAAGTCGTCCGCATGCTGAAGCGGATCGTTGGCGCGGAGGCCTTCGCACGCGGCATGCAGCTTTATTTCGAGCGCCGCGACGGCACGGCTTCCACGGTGGAAGATTTCATCGCCTGCTTCGAGGAAGCGGCCGCGTGCGATCTCTCCGCCTTCATGGGCTGGTACGATCAGGCCGGCACGCCTGCGGTGAAGGCGCGCGGATCGTACGACAGCGAAGCGCGCACCTACCGCCTCACGGTGTCGCAGCATACCGCCCCGACGCCGGGCCAAACGGAAAAAAGGCCGCTGCCGATTCCCTTACGCGTCGGCCTCATCGGCGCGGACGGCGCGGCTCTGCCGAGCGTGGCCGAAGGTGAGAATGCGCCGCGCGAGGAGCACTCGCTGGTGCTCGGCCGCACGCAAGCGACATTTCGCTTTTCCAGCGTCGAAGCCGCGCCCATCCCCTCGCTGCTGCGCGGATTTTCAGCGCCAGTGTCGCTCGACGATGGACTCTCCGTTGGGCAACACCTGGCCCAGATGGCGCATGATCCTGATCCGTTTACGCGCTGGGAAGCCGGCCAAGCCATCGCCCGTTTGACGATGCTGGACGATGACAGTGCATGCGCGCCGAAATTGGCCGAGGCGCTGGGCCGCGAACTCAGCCGCGCTCAAGAAAATCCCGCCTTCGCGGCTTTCGCCTTGCGTTTGCCGGACCTTTCAGAACTCATTCTTGCCGCGCCGGCGCCGGATCCGGAGGCGCTTTTCAGGGCGCGGGAGAAACTGCGCCGCGAGATTGCGACCGCTTTGCGCGACAAGCTCGAACCGCTTGCCCGCGCTAAGGGCCAAACTCCGTTTTCACCGCAATCCGGCCCGGCGGGAGTGCGGGCGTTGAAGAGCGCGACGCTCGATCTACTCGCCTCGCTTGGCCAGGAAGCGGACGATACCTTGCAGGTCGCGTTCGACGATTCCACCAGCATGACGGAGACCGTTGCCGCGCTCGAGGCGCTGGGCGCTTCTGGGCGCCCCGCGTTCGACGAGGCGCTTACACGTTTTTATGAACGCTGGCGCGACAACCCGCTGGTCATCGACAAATGGTTCGCGATCCAGGCCGCCGCGCCACGCACGGACGCACTCGCACGCGCCGAACACTTGCGCAAACACGCCGATTTCAATCCGCGCAACCCCAATCGCGTGCGCGCCTTGGCGTCCGCGTTCGCGACGCGTAACCCGCGCGCGTTCTTCGCCGCCGATGGCGCCGGCTACCGCTTCATCGCCAGCCTCGCCGAAGACATCGACCCGCTCAATCCAGCACTGGCCGCGCGGCTGTTGACACCGTTCGAATCATGGCGGCGATTCGATCCACAGCGTCAAGTCCACGCCCGCGCCGCGCTTGAAAGGCTGAGGGCGTTGCCAGGTCTTTCAAAAAACAGCGGCGAGATGGTCGAACGCACGCTGGGCTGACGCTTTTGGGCGACGGCGCCCGACAACTGGGTATAGCGCCCCCCTTCGGCTCGACAGCACCTTCGCAAGCTCGCTACCATTCGCGCGCTTCAGGAAGTCGAACGGCGATTCGGGGCAGCCGGGGAACTCTTGTGTCTGACCAAATACCCCAACGCGCTGGCGCACGCGCGCCCGACAAGGCCGATCGTCCATTCATGGCGCTTGTCGGAGTGTTCGTGCTTGCGTTCGCCTTTGCCATGGGCGCGCAGATCAAGGCCCATCATGACGACGCGGCCAGCACAATCATCGCCGTGCAAGCCTCGGCCGCTGGCCTCATAGCCGAGCGCGTCAACGCCAATCTCGCCATCGCCATGGGAGCGTTGGCCGGCGTGTCCGAACTCGCACGCTCCAATGGCGCGGCGAGCAACGCCTATGCGGTTGCGAACGCGGCGGGCCGGGCCCCGGCGGCGGCGGCGGCCGTCGTTAATCGCGCGGGCGAGATCGAAGCGATTACCGACCCCGCGCAAGCGGCGTTGGTGATCGCGGCTGTGCGGACGGCGGGCGCGGCGCGGGCATGGGCAGGCGCGCCGGACATGGGCGCATTGCCGACCGCGCCCACCCTCGTGCGCCGGGTCGGCGACCGCGCCATCGTCGCAATCATCGATTCCGGCGCTCTGCTGCCCGAACTCGACGTCGATGCACGCCTCCTCTTCACCACACCCGACGGCGTGATGCTTTACGCTTCACCGGCATTGCAGCGAGCTGGCGCCGACGCGCAGCAGCTGCTGCTCGCCGCCGCGCCGCGACGCGGAAACGGAGCGATCATCGCCGATTCCGAACGTGCCTGGGTCGCGGCAGATGCGAACGTCCAAATCGGCGGTCTCCGGGTCATCACGGCGGCGCCGGCGCCAAGCGCGCCCGCGCTTTGGATCGCGGCGCTGGCGCGGTTCGCGCTGGTGGCGGCGGCGCCGCTTGCGGCCATGGGCATGCTTTACCTCTTGATGCGCCAGAACGGTCAGCGCGCGAAGCTCGCCGAAGCCGAAGCCTCCCGCGCCGAGACCCATTTTCGCATCGCCGCCGATGGCGCAAAAGTGGGCGTGCTCGAATGGCGCCCAGCCGCCGACGAAGTGCAATTGTCCGAACAGGCCGTCCGCCTATTGAGGGCGCCAAGCGACACGCTGAGTTTGCGCGAATTCCTCGACCTCATCCTCAACGAGGATCGCTTCGGCGTCGATGAGGACTTTCGGCGTGCGCGCCAATCCGGCTTGCTTGATGCTCGCTTCCGCGTCGCGCGCAGCGCCGGACTTTCCTGGATCGAGGCGCGAGGCGCGGCGGTTGAGGATTCCAGCGGACGCGTGGAAACGCGCCTGTTCGGATGGGTTGTCGATGCAACGCAACGTCACGAAGCCGAGGCGCGGGTGTCGCGGCTGGAGCGCCAGCTGCGCGCCGCGCTTGAGAATTTCTCGGGACCGTTTGCGTTGTGGGACTCGCGCGGGCGCCTGCTGCTATGGAACCAAAGTTTCGCCGACGCCTTCAAGCTCGGCCCCGAATTACTGCGCCCGCGCGCCTCCTACGAGGCTATCGCGGCTGCATCCGCCGCCAACATCCGCCGTGAAAAGCACGATGGCGCCGATCCAGACGTGCGCGTGGTGGAACTCAACAGCGGCGAATGGCTGCATATCGTCGAGCGGCGCGGCGCCGATGGCGGCATCATAACCGTCGGCGTCGATATTACCCCGCTCAAGCGCAAGGAAGAGGAGCTAGCGCGCAACGAACGGCGCCTGACCGATGCGCTCAACCGCGCCGAGAGCCAAGAATACCGCATCAAGGCGCTGGCGCGCGAGGCCCATGAAGAGCGGCAAAAGGCCGAGGAAGCCAGTCGCGCCAAAAGCGCGTTCCTCGCCAATATGAGCCATGAATTGCGCACCCCGCTCAACGCCGTGATCGGCTTTTCCGAGATCATGGCCAAGGAATTGTTCGGCGCGATCGGCAACGAACAATATAAACAATATTCGTCCGACATTTTCGACAGCGGCAACCATTTGCTCGAACTCATCAACGACATTCTCGACATGGCGAAGATCGAGGCGGGCAAGCTCACACTCTTGCCACGGCCGCTCGATCCTTCCGTCGCCATCGAACAGGCGGTGCGCCTAACCAAGCGCAAGGCCGAGGAGAAGGGTCTCACGATCGTCGTCGATGCGGAGAACATGCCGGAAATCGAAGCCGATCACCGCGCCGTCAAACAGATACTGCTCAACCTTCTCTCGAACGCGGTGAAGTTCACCGACCAAGGCGCGATCATGGTGCATGCGCGCGGCGGCCCCGCCGGGCTCACGCTGCGTGTGGTCGATACCGGCTGCGGCATCCCCCCCGAGCACCTGCCGCGCCTGGCGCGGCCGTTCGAGCAGGTTGAACAGGAGCTGTCGCGCAACCATTCCGGCACCGGTCTCGGCCTGGCGCTGACCAAATCGCTCACCGAAATGCATGGCGGCAAGTTCGCCATCCAGAGCGAGATCGCCCGCGGCACCATCGTCACCGTAACCCTGCCGCACCGGTTCGCCGGCCACCGAGCACCCGAAGCCACCGCGGCGGAGTAGATATTAACGCGAGGCGTCGGCGGTTCCAACCAACGCCAAAAATTCCCCGCGGACCGCTGCTTGGGAACTCAGCATGTTTGCCTCCAACTGCTCAAGGTCGGCGGCGCCAGCTTGTTTCGCGAGCTTCGCTTTGAGCGGGGCCGGCGCGCTGTCGGGATCGAACACACCCTCGACGCAGATGCGCAGGGTTTGCTGCAGGTCACTCCACAAGTGCCAGGCCGCGCTAAGCCGGCCCGCTGTTTCCGGCGCCAGCGCCCCCGCCGAGGCGAGCCGCGCCAGCGCCTCACCGGTATTAGTCGACAATACCTCCGGCGCGCGCGCGGCCCAAACCAGCTGCAGCGCCTGGACAATAAACTCGATATCGACAAAGCCACCCGGCGCCAGCTTTAAATCCCAAACACCTCGGCTAGGCCGCTCGCGATCCATGCGTGCGCGCATGTCGGCGACGTCCGACAGCGTTTTGCCGGCGTCGCGCGGACGCGCCAAGGCGGACTGGATGATCGCGGCCAGCCGCGCCGCCAACGTCTCATCGCCGGCGACAGGACGCGCGCGGGTCAGCGCTTGCAGCTCCCAAGTCCATGCCTCTTCGTCGTAATAGCGTGCGAACGAAGATAAGCGCACCGCAACCGGGCCCTTCGAACCGGAGGGGCGCAGTTTGGTGTCGATGTCGTAGAGCGCGCCTTCTTCGGTCGGCGCCGACAGAGCGCTGAGCAGGCGTTGCGTCATCCGCGCATAAAAATCCGCCGCCGGAAGGCCGTCGCTTTCGGCGGGCGCATCGTAAACCAGCATCAAATCCAGATCGGAAGTTTCCGCCAATTCGCGGCCGCCGAACTTGCCCAGCGCCAGCACCACGAATGCGCCCGGCTGGGGGCCGTTCACACGCTCGACTTCGATGAGCGACGCCCGCGCCATCGCCCCGACGCAAGTCTCGGCCAATTCCGCGTGTGCCGCGCCGGCGTCGGCGGCGCTCACTTGACCTTCAAGCACTTGCACGCCGATCCGAAAGGCTTCCTCGCGGTGGAGCCGGCGCGCTGCATTCAGCTTTTGCTCGAAGCTGTTGGTGTCGGCGAGCCTTTCGTCCAAATCGGCGCGCAGCTCCCCCGGCGCGTCTTGAGTAAGCGGCGTGGCGAAACGCGGTTCGATCAACGCATCCAGCAACGCCGGGCGTCGCGCAAGTGTGTCCGCCAAACGCGGCGCCAGCGTCAGCAGGCGCGCCAGCAGGCCGAGCAAAGCTGGGCGCGCGACGAACAACGCCAGCACCTGCACTCCGACCGACAATTGCGCGAAGAAGGCGGTGAAGCGGACAAAGGCTTGGTCCGGATCGCCGCCGGCGGACAGCGCTCGCAACAGCTTCGGCGTCAACCGCGTCAGCAATTCGCGCGCACGCTCCGAACGCATCGCCCGGATGCGGCCGTGGTGCCAGCCGCGAATGCTCTGGCTGACAAAAGCCGGGCGGCGGAAACCGAGCTTCTCGATCGTGCGCAGGGTTTCGGCGTGATCCTCCACGCCAGTGAAGATCAAACTGCCGAGTGGGTCGGCGAGGCTTTTGCCGCGGCCAAACAATTGGTGGTCGATGTCGGCGACGATGCCCCGCCGCGTTATCAAGGCCGCGTCGAAATCGCCGAGCGACGCAAAGCCGGCGAGCGCCGCGACGCGCGCTCGTACTTCGGGATCGGCCGGGACACGGTGGGTTTGCGCATCCTCCAACATCTGGATGCGATGCTCGATATCGCGGAAAAAAACATAAGCTTCGCTCAGCGCATCGCGCGCGGAGGCGGCAATAGCGCCTGCCGCAGCCAGCGCATCAAGCGCGGCTATGGTGCCTTGGACGCGGACCTTGCGGTTACGTCCGCCCAGGATAAGCTGCTGGGTCTGGGCGAATAATTCGACGTCGCGAATGCCGCCGCGGCCCAGTTTTACATCGAAAACCGGATCGCCTAACACCGTGCTCTTGTGCACCGAAAGGATTTGTCGCTTGATCGAGTGCACATCCTCGACCGCCGCAAAGTCGAGATGCTTGCGCCAAACGAACGGATCAAGCGAGGCGAGGAAATCACGCCCGCAATCGCGGTCGCCAGCGGCGGCGCGCGCCTTGATGAAAGCGGCGCGCTCCCAATTTTGACCGAGGGTTTGGTAATAATGTTCGGCCGAAGCGATCGACACCGCGACCGGCGTCGAACCGGGATCGGGGCGCAGGCGCAAATCAGTGCGGAAGACGTAACCATCCGCGGTTACTGCTTCAAGCGCACGCACCAGGGGCGCCACCAGCCGCATCGCGGCGACGCGCGGTTCGCGTGCATTGGCCACGGTCAATTTCTCGGCGTCGAAGAACACCGAGAAATCGATGTCGCTCGAATAATTGAGCTCGCCGGCCCCCATCTTGCCCATGGCGATAAGCGTGAACCCGGACGCCGGCCCGTTCGGACCGCCGAACGCGGACAGAGTGATTTCGCCGCGCCGCGCGCACTCTTTGGCGGCCAGCGCCAAAGCGGCGCGCAGAGCCGCATCGGCAAAATCCGTCAGCGCGCCGGTAACGGCCGCCAGCGGCCAGGCGCGCGCAAGATCGGCGATCGCCAGAGCCAGATGCACGGCGTCCTTGGCCCGGCGCAGAGCGCACATGCCCTGGTCCAGCGGTGGCGGATCGAGGGTGATGTGATGCGCCATGGCGTTTGCGTCGGCCAGCAGACGCTGCGGCCAGTCGTCGGCTATGTCTCCCAACAAGTCCGCCCGACGCGCGATGAGGCGTGCGAGGTATGGCGCATGCGCCATAGCCGCCGCGGCCGCTTCGCTCCAGCGCGTGCCGGCGAAGGGCGCGGGCGGCGCCTGCGTAGCGCGCGCGGGCCCGATCGCGTTCATCATCGCTGCATCGCCGGCAGTACCAGAGCCGCGCCCAGCCCCTTACGTTCGTCTTCGCCTAGACCATCGCGCAGGTGCAAGCCGCCGCGATGCAAGCGCGCGACAGCCGCCACAAGGGCAAGGCCTAGCCCCGCGCCCGGCGTCGAGCGCGCGCTTTCAAGGCGCACGAACCGCTCCATTACGCGGTCGCGGTCGGCCGGCGACACGCCTGGCCCGTCGTCGGCCACACTGATCTCAATCCGTTCATCGGCGCGGCGCCAGGCGCGCAGCTCCACATGACCTCCATCCGGCGTGTATTTTAGGGCGTTTTCGATCAGGTTGGACACCGCTTGGGTGAACAATCCGGAATCGCCTCGCAGCGCCAGAGCATCGCCGATCTCGCCGCGCAGATTCAGCCCCTGCGCTTCGGCGGCCGGCTCATAGAAATCCACCAATTCGCGCAAGATGCTGGTCGCGTCAATGGGTTCCAAGCGCCAATTGCTGGTGGCCTCGACGCGCGCGAGCTTCAGTACGCCGGCAAACATATCCAGCAGACTGTCTGCCTCGTCGGCCGCTTTGCGCAATGCGGCGCGGTCGGACGCCGAATCGGGCGGTGCCTCCAACGCGGTCTCCAGCTTCTGACGAAAGCGCGTGAGCGGCGAGCGCAGATCGTGGGCGATGGCGTCGCCGGCAGTGCGGGTGGTCTGCATGAGTTGGTCGAGGCGATCGAGCATGGCGTTGATCGCTTCCGCGAGCGCGTCAAACTCGTCGCCCTCGCCGCGCACCGGCGCCCGCCGCGTCATATCTCCCGCCATCACATCGCGCGCGGTGTTCGACAAATCCTCCACGCGCCGCGTGGCCAACCAGGCGCCGATCAGGCCGCTCGCCACCGATAAAATCACGCCCAGGATGGCGACGGTCCACAACGCCCGAGTGATGCGTCCGCCGATCGCGTTGCTGTCGCCGAGGTCGCGCGCCACCAACAAGATAGGCCCGTTGAGCAGCCGCCCGACTCGACCGCGCGCGCGCCCGCGGCGGGGGGCGCCATCCTCGTCCGTGCGTTCGAAGTTGAAATCGATGCGCTGCGTGGCTTCGTCCGGCAGCTGTGGAAGCTGCTGGAAGTCGCCCGCGAGCACGATTCCGTCGCCCTCGGCCAACACATAGAGCAGGGGCCCTTCGCGGGCGATGCGCTCATCGACCGCCTGACCGAGCCCGCGAATGCCGCCCTCGGCATAAACGCGCTCAAGCGCCGCGTATTCCTGATCGGCGACAATGTCGGAATCGGCGATCAATTGTCCAATGGTGGCGAAGTACACGTACGCCAACAGCGCGACGACGAACGACAGCACCAATCCGGCCTGCGCGAGCGCGAGCCGGAAGGTCGTGGTGCGGAAGAGCGCTAGACTTCGAGCATTTCCCACTGACGTCTGATCACTGGTTCGGCGCGGGAAATGCTCGGATTCATACATTTTTACCGCTTCCTGGTCGGAACACCGCGAGCGACGTTTTTCGGCGCGCTTCCGGGAAGCGGTCTAGCCTCATCCCTCCAGTCGATAACCCGAGCCCCTCACCGTGTGCAAAAGGGATTGTGTGAAATCACGGTCGATTTTCGAGCGTAACCGGGAAATGTGCACATCGATCACGTTAGTTTGTGGATCGAAATGATAATCCCAGACGTTTTCGAGCAACATCTTGCGGGTCACGGTTTGGCCTGCATGGCGCATCAGATACTCAAGCAGGCGAAATTCGCGCGGCTGCAGATCGAGCTTCTTGCCATCGCGCTTCACCGTGCGCGCGAGCAAATCCATTTCGAGTCCGCCCACTTGCAGGCGGGTCAGCGGCTCGCGACCGCGCCCGTTCCACAGCGCCCGCACCCGCGCCAGCAGTTCGCGGGTGGAGAAGGGTTTGCCGAGATAATCGTTGGCGCCGGCGTTGAGCCCCTCGACGCGGTGATCCTCGTCATGCAGCGCCGACAGGATCAGCACCGGCGTTGAAACCCCGCTTTCGCGCAGCTCGCGCACCACCGACACGCCGAGCTTTTTCGGCAGCATGCGGTCAAGCACAATAACGTCGTAGGCGCCGCCCATCGCCATGGCTTGGCCGGTTTCGCCGTCGCCCGCGATCTCGACATTGTGTTCGTCGGCGGTAAGCGAGACCTTGAGGCTCTCGGCCATTTCGGAATCGTCTTCAACCAAAAGTACGCGCATCTCCTGCCCTCATTCTTCGCCGACTTCCGCGGCTAGAAAACGACGCCCCCCACGCCCATCGATCTGCAACAAGAGCGGACGCCCCGCGGTGCGCGCTGCATCCGCCGCCGCGTTCAAGTCCACCAGAGTGCGCACGCCGCGCCCGCCGGCTTGAAGAATGATATCGCCTGGGCGCACGCCCTTGGCGGCGACATCGCTTTGCGGATCGACATTGGTCACCACCAGGCCCGCCTGGTTGGCGGCGAGTTCGTAGCGAGCGCGGTCTTCCGCGGTCAGGGGACGCACCGACACGCCGAGCGAGCTTTGCGCGCCGCTGCCTGGGGGCTCGGGAGTGGCGTTGGGTGTCGGCGTCGCGCTGGCGAGGGTTTGCTCTGAGGGACGTTCGGCCAGACGAAGCGTGAGCGTCCGGCGTTGGCCGCCGCGCAGCACTTCAACGCGCGAGGAGCGCCCGACAGCGGTTGCGCCCACACGCTGCGTGAGGTCGCGATTGTCCTCGATGCGTTGGCCGTCATAAGCGAGGATGACATCGCCCTGCTGCAGGCCGGCGCGCGCGGCGGGACCGTCTGGCACCACGCTGCCGACAAGCGCGCCGCGAGGCTCCTCGAGGCCAAGGCTGCGCGCGAGGTCCGCGTCCAAGGCCTGGATTGACACGCCGATCCAGCCGCGAGTGATGTGGCCAGAGCGCAGCAATTGCTGGACGATGCTGTTTGCAGTGTTGGCCGGAATGGCAAAGCCGATGCCGATATTACCGCCCGTTGGCGAGAAAATGGCGCTGTTGACCCCGATGACCCTGCCGTTCAGGTCGAACGTCGGTCCGCCCGAATTGCCGCGATTAATCGGCGCATCGATCTGCATGTAATCGACATAGGACGACGAGCCCGCGTCGCGGCGGCCGATGGCCGAAACGATGCCGGCAGTAGCTGTGCCGTCGAGGCCAAAGGGATTGCCGACCGCCACCACCCAATCACCCACCCGAACGTGGCTGGCGTCGTCAAAGGTCACGAACGGAAACCGGCCGCCGCCGCGCACACGCAGCACGGCAATGTCGGTGGGCTCGTCGGAGCCGACGATGTCGGCCGGAAGATCGCGCCCATCGCTGGTGCGGATGGTGATTTCTTCCGCGCCCTCGATGACGTGGTGATTGGTGACGATCACGCCGCTCTCGTCGACCAGGAAGCCGGACCCCAGCGCGGTCGGGGCGGGGCCAGGCCGACCAGGCCGGCCGCGGAAAAAATCCTCAAAACCGGGGGGCAGGCCCTCGACGGCGGGGCCGGTAGCGGCGTCCGGGCGCTGGCGCACCGAAATCGAGACCACGGCGGGTCGCACGCGCTCAATCAGGTCGGCGAAGCTCATGGGCGCGCCGTTGGGCGCGGCGATGGCGGCGGGGGTTATCTGCTGGGCGCCAGCCGGCCGCGACAACAGCGCCGGCGCCGCCGCAAAACCCGCGAACAACGTCAAGGCGGCTGTGCCAGCGACGAGCGTGCGGCGGAGAAATTTCATGGAAAGCGCGTCTCTCATTCAAAGAACCCCAAAAGATATCCCGGATTGGAAGCCCAGGCTGGCCCGGGTGACAAGCCCCTACGCGCCGTACGCGCGGTTTGGGGCGAAGTTGCGGTCCATTGGGCCGGGGCCCAGCGGCTTTTTTGCGACCGGAGTGCGATCCCACGACCAATCACCCCTTTCCAGCGAGGGCTACCGTTCGCCCTCCTCGGGCTTGAGCGGGGCGCCGCCTTGTCCGGTGCGCCGGACCCCCACTAGGGCCGCCAAGCCCACAGCAAGCAGCACCAAAGGGGCAGCCCAAAGCGCCCAAGTACGCGTGTCCCAAGGGGGGCGAAACAGAACAAAATCGCCATAGCGGTGGCGGAAGAAGGCCCGGATCTCGGAATCGCTCTCGCCTGCCGCGACACGCTCACGCACCAGCACGCGCATATCGGCGGCGATATCGGTCGTGGATTGGGCGATCGGCTCGTTTTGACACTGTACGCAACGGATTTCGCGCTCAAGCGCAAGCGCGCGGGCCTCCAGGGCAGGGTCGGCCAGGGCCATTGTCGCCAGAACGGCGACGAGTAGCGCAGCCAGGCTCATGATAGGCTGCTTTTCCGGCGCCGCGCCAACGCGATCAAGCTTAACAGCCCCCCGGCCGCCATCAGCAACGCGCCGATAAAAATGAAATGCACCAGCGGATTGTGGTAGAGCCGCACTACCCAAGCGCCAGCGGCGCCGCGCACCGGTTCGCCCAGCGCCACGTACAGATCGCCATCGAGGCCGCTTAGAATTCCGACTTCGGTGGTGGGGGCCGGCGAGGTCGGATAGAAACGCTTTTCCGCTGACAAGGTTTGCACCACGCCGGCGCGCTCGACGCGGAAGGTCGCGCGTGTCGCGGAATAGTTCACGCCTTCGATTTCACCGACTTCGAGCAAGGTAAGCCTGCGGCCAGCGAAGTCGATGCTCTCGCCCGCCGCGAGCGCCGCGCCGCGCTCGGCGCGGAACGCGGTCTCGGCGACGGCGCCGAGTGTCAGTACGCCCGCGCCCACATGTGCAAGGCTCATCGACCACACCGCCAAGGGTAGCAGCGCCAGCTTACGCAGCGTGTTGCCTTCGCCGCGCTGCATGCGTGTCTGGAGATACACCAAACCGCCGCCGATAAGCCAAATCCCGAGCGCCAAGCCAATCGCGGGGATCGCTCGCCAATGGCTAAACCAAAGCGCGCCAACCAGCGTGACTAGAGCGAGCAACGCCGCCGGCGCAAGGCGTTTAAGCGCCGAGCCCAAATCGCCCACGCGCCATGTCAGCATGGGTCCCAGCGGTAGGAGCAAGAACAGCACCCCCAAAAGCGGCGCGACGGTAATGTTGAAGAAGGGCGGGCCAACGGAAATGAGACCGCCGCCGAGAGCTTCGACAATCAGCGGGTAGAGCGTGCCGATCAACACCACGCCAGCGGCCACCGCCAGCCCGAAATTGTTCCACACCAGCATACTCTCGCGGCTGACTGCGGCAAAACCTGACGGCCGAGCGAGCCTCGGCGCCCGCCACGCATAAAGGCCAAAGCCAGCGCCAAGCGCGATGCCCAACAACAGCAAAACAGCGATTCCGCGTCTGGGATCGACCGCGAAAGCATGCACGGATGTCAGCACGCCGGAGCGCACCAGGAATGTGCCAAGCAGCGCCAGGCCAAAGCCCAGGATCGCTAGCAAAATGGTCCAGCTTGCGAGCGATCCGCGCCGCTCCGTGACAATAGCCGAGTGCACCAACGCGCACGCGATCAGCCACGGCATGAAGCTCGCGTTTTCGACCGGATCCCAGAACCACCAGCCGCCCCAACCGAGTTCATAATAAGCCCAGTACGACCCTAAACCGACGCCGAGCGTGAGGCAGGTCCACGCAGCGAGCGTCCAAGGGCGCAGCGCCTTTGCCCATGCCTGATCGGCGCGGCCCTCGATCAAGGCCGCTAGCGCAAGCGAAAACGGCACGCTCATGCCAACATAGCCAAGATAAAGCATGGGCGGGTGCGCGGCGAGCGCGGGGTCCTGCAGCAGCGGATTAAGCCCCGCCCCTTGCATAGGCGCGGGATCGAGCCGCGCGAACGGATTGGACAGAAACAGCGT
>Ga0247727_10001579_pt1 | contig 53608 bp, 35 predicted proteins | sample WisWelCaveWW1625_FD_202498 | JGI IMG/M metagenome (GOLD analysis project Ga0247727, IMG submission 202498) | Biofilm microbial communities from Wishing Well Cave, Virginia, United States - WW16-25 | ecosystem: Environmental > Aquatic > Deep subsurface > Groundwater > Cave microbial mat | place... | reverse complement strand
AGATACTCTCGCTTTAACCCGCACTTATGAATCGTATACCTATACGGCCACAACGGGTACTTGGACATCCGTTAGTAATTATTCTAATGGAGATTCGACTACTTCCAGCGGAGGTCAGATCGGGGACAGTTCTTACTATGCAGAAAACCCGAGTAAAGATATTCGCAAGGCCGGTTATTACAAAACAAAAGATGACGGGGCCAATGCCTTTGCCGATACCACCGAATATCTCAATACTTCGGGGAATGATCTATGGAAAGAAATCTCCTGGGGTGTCTACAATGAAGTAACCGATACGGGATTCTATGATCAAAAATATGTTTATCGGGATAATCGGGAAGAAAAAGCCGGTTCCGATGTGGTCACAATAGGTGATACAACGATTGTGACTTATGTGGAAGGTGGGGATACCGCAGTTTATACTCAGATTAAAGATACGACGATCTGGATTGAGGAAGACGACAGCACGCGGACAATATATAGAGTTCATACCATTGATGAGGGCGGTTCACAAATCGTAAATCTTAAATCTTACGACCTGTTGGTCACACCTTCTCAATTGCTCTTGGAAGGTACGATTACTTTTACTGCGGATGGTCAGGGAAACGGAATATTAATTCCCTATGAAAACGGCGTAGCGCTTCAATCTCAGACAATAACAATTCTGGCGGATGGTCGGGTTCTGATTAATGGACAGGAAATCCCGGCCAGTGCCAAACGCGCAGGTTAAACGATAGTGCTCCAATAATTTAAGACAGAAAGAGGGCGGATGGTTTTTATATCATCCGCCCTCTTTATTTTTCCTAACAGGAATATCTCTATTTGATCCCTAGTCTTACCCCTGCTGCCAACAACGGAATCATAATCTCATGATGACCGGTTATTGAATAACCTTTGCCGGATACTTGAGTCGGCCGATTCACGATATTCATTGTAGGACGATAATGTTGAATCATATCAAAATTAGCGGTCACAAAATTATTGACTTTTCGGTTAACATTCCGTACCATGGCCAGAGCCTTTAAAAACACCTCCGGTAGAATTACCGCCGATCCAACATTCACGACCACTCCGCCATTGCCCAGCCGGCTGACCAACTTAGCAAAAATTAAAAAATCCCGGTATGAAGCCGCTCCCGCTGAGCCGCCGTCAACATTTTTGTGCTGAAAAACAATATCTGTTCCAACGGCCACATGCACCGTGGCTGGAATCCCAAGCGCATGGGCCTGGGCAAATAAACTGATTTGACGAAACTTTATCTTATCCCGCCACAAGTATTCCCCCACCGCCTCCCCATAACCCAACCCCTCATCATTCCCATCCTGTACAATTCGGTTTATGGCCTCACACGCTTCTCTCGCCATTCCAAAACGCCCTCGCTCAAGATTTTTCGAAACATCTTCACTTGTGACCCCATAGCAGGCCAGTTCAAAATCATGAATGGCTCCGGCACCATTAAAGGCAACCCCTTGTACGAATCCGTTTTTCATTAAATCAATAATGACCGGTGAGAGACCGCATTTAATGACATGCGCTCCCAATAGCAACAAAATCGGTCTATTCCGTCGCCTTGCCTCCTGGACATGCCGGCAGACAGCCTTCAAGGATCGTACTGCAAGAATATCAGGAAGACTTTTGAAAAAATCCTTTAAGCGTGCGTGGGGAGTGATAACTTTGGAGAGGAGGCGGGTATTCACTTTGCTTTGACGCTGGAGTAAGGGGTAGGGTCTTAACGATTCAATATCAAATAAAGTGTAACGACTCAAATCCAGCCCCTTTTAGAGAATATACTCTCTATCTTTTTTCAATCCTTCTTGGATCTTAACCCTTTGCTGCTCATAACCCTTCCGCCCCATCAGGGCATAGGTTGCTACTTTTCCGGCTTCAACTCCAGGTTGGTCAAGGGCATTGATCCCGTAAAGGTAGCCTGCAAAAATCGTCTGAACCTCATAGAGATAAAAAAACTGACCGATCGTGGACGGATGAATCGCCGGAAAATGGATCGACACACTTGGACGACCCGCTTGTTGCAGCGCATACTGCGTTCCCATCTGTTCGGCCTGAATAAGATCTTGAAGTTTTTTCCCGGCCAAATACGATAGCGTTTCGGAATCCTGGTAAACCTTGGGAATCTGAATTTGTTCGGAGTACTTGCCAACGGTTAAGAAGGTTAGAATTTTATCATTGGGCCCTTCGACATAGAGCTGGATTTGTGAATGCTGATCAGTCGCCCCTAAAGCCTTTATCGGGGTCTGCCCTACATTGACAGCGAGACCTTCTTTTGACATTTTTTTTCCCAGGCTTTCTGCCCAGAGTTGGCGGTACCAGTCAGCAAGATAATACAGACGATTGGAATAAGCCATCATGACCGAAATATTCTTTTTTTTCCGCGAATCCATCAAATAATGGATAACTGCATTTAAATAAGCCGGATTCTTTAATAATTCATCGGAAGAACAAATCTTATCCATCTCTGCCGCTCCTTGGAGGACTTGTTCAATATCAATCCCCTCGATCGCGGCGGACAATAACCCGACAGGCGATAAAACGCTGAATCTTCCGCCGACTCCTGCAGGAACCTCAAATGTTCTGATTCCTTCTTTTTGGGCCAACTGTCTGAGTGTGCCTTTTTCCTTATCCGTAGTGAAAACCAGATGTTGCGCATATTTCTTTCCAACTTTTTTAATCAATAGATCTCGGAATATCATAAAAGCAGACATGGTTTCAGCGGTATCACCGGACTTTGTAATGACGTTAAATAATGTTTTCTTCGGGTCAATCACTTCAAGAAGATCTCCGATTAAATCGGGATCTGAATTATCAGGAACATAGATTCGCGGTCGCCCGGCCCGTTTTGCCAAGGATCGTTCATTGTAGAAGAGAGGATTTAAGGCGTTATGCATTGCTAAATTCCCCAAAGCCGAACCACCGATTCCGACAACAACAAAATTTTCAAATTTCCTGTAAAATTGTTGGGCATACTGTAAAACCTCTTTTACCATTTCCTTTTGGTAAGGAAGATCTCGAAACGGAAATTCACCTGCTTTGCGCCTTTTTACTAAGTCCTGATGGATCTCACGGGTTTGCACTTTAAATGAATTAATTTCCTTAAGAGCGATTCCCTGCTCTATCCCGACTGCTTTATCAAGAACGCAATTATAATCGAAAACGATTCGCATGATTCCCCCTAAGGATGATTATGAAAATTCTGGCGCAACAGATCAGTAATCCTTCTCTTTTTTTCAGAAAAATGATATCGCTGAAAGTATTTCACAGGTAAAATTCCGATCTGGGTATTCGTTAAAAAACATTCGCTCATTCTGCCGATATCTTGGATCTTATATTGTCCCTCTTGTATCGTGAGTCCCAGCCGTTGGGCTAATTTCAGTACATATTGTCGGGTCACCCCATTCAGTAACCCGTTTTTCAATGCCGGCGTCTTAAGAACTCTGCGACTGGTAAAGAATATATTACTGAAACTCCCTTCAGTAATATTGCGCTTGCTATTTAACAAAACACCTTCAAAAAAACCTCTCTTCCTTGCCCAATGCAACCCCTGTATACTGTTCAAAAAATTTAATGATTTAATAGCGGGATCAAGCGCCAAAGGGTGATTACGCAAGAATGGTACAAGACAGACATCCACCCCATTCTGGTAAAAAGAATTTGGAAGTTTTTTTAACGGCCGCATCCCAATCACGATAGTCGCGGGAGAGGTTGAATCAAAATCTACACCCGCCGATTGAATTCCCCGGGTGAAAGTGATTCGAATATAAGCCGTACTTAGCTTGTTTTTTTTAAGCAGGTTAAAGATGACTTTTTTTAACTGAATCGGATTGCGGGTTATTTTGATCTCTAATTGACGGGCTGCCTGCCGTAGCCTCTGCACATGAGTCGGCCATTGAAAAATCTCCCCGTTTTCAAACCGTAGAGTTTCAAAAAAACCATCTCCAAATAAGAATCCCCGGTCTAATACAGAAATCAGGGCCCGTTTTGCGGAAAGATACCTGCCATTAACATAGTAAACCCATTCCCGCATCGGTTTAAAGATAATCTTTTAATAGGCAAGATTGAAATTTATGTTATGTTTTAAAAAACAACCTCTATTCCATACCGGAATCGCCTTGACGTTCCGGCATTGCTCAGCGCGACTCGTTCTAAAGTACTTTGCCTTTGGATATATTCATAGCGTAAAACATTCTTGTGATCGAGTACATTTAAAAACACAATATAAGCCCGGATATTCTTGATAAAATGGAGTCGGGCTTCATCCGGTCCTTTTTCATCTATCAACAGTTTAAAATCCAATCGTTGGAAGGACGGATAGCGCTCACTATTGATTGCGCCATATTCTACCGTGCTGTCACTCAACAAAATTTTCGGGGTGAAGGGCATTCCACTCCCGTAAACATATTCAACATTGATTTTAAACCGCTCCACTTTTTGTACCGGAGTAATTTGAAGAAACGAACGTAATGTATAGTGTTGATCTTCACTCTGGGGATATAAAATACTGGACCCATTTCTTTTTTCCTCTGATTTTAAAATAGTGAGACTCATCTCGCCTTGAAAATAGGGGTTAGGTTTTAAAAAGCTACGGATTTCTGCCCCCTGACTGCTCCCGCTTGCCTCATTTTTACCGAAATATTCTATAAAATTATTTTCATAACGTCGCTCAATCAGATCTCGATACTGATGATAGAATAGATTAACCTGCAAATCCAAAATATCGTTCCATTTTTTGCCACCTCCGATATTCCATTTCCGAAGTTTCTGTGATCTCAAAATATCCTGATCCGGCTGAAGCGGACCCGTATATTCACTATGGCTTGGATCCTGCGCATGCGCTTCAAAACTCCCTTCCCAAATTGTCTCCCAAGGCCCATTGTATTGGAAAGAAAGGCGGGGCAGGAGATTCCACTCCTTGTTAAAAGTATAGTAACTAACCCGTAACCCTGAAGTAGTCGACCAGCCATCTTTCAATTGCCATTGATCGGATATAAAACCTGACCAGCGATAAGATTTTATAAAATTATTATCAACCAGAACAGAATCCGCAAACTTATTGGCATTATTCTCATCTATGTTCTGATGTGCTTTCAGGTAGTAAATATCAAACCCGGGACGCAAAACATGCTGATGCGCAACCTTCCATTCAGCCTGTCCCATCCACCCCGCCAGATCCAGAGAGAGACTAGATTGACTGCGCACTGCATTGGGATAAATATATTGGAACCGCATATCGTTCTTGAGTCTTTGCAGAACTCCTCCGCTCAACACCTTCAGTTGATCATTCCATTGATATTGACTGTTAAGAATCTGGATTCCGATCATCTCATAACTTTCTTCATCATAGGTCTTGGGCGTTTGATTTCCCTTTTGCGTTTTTGCAAACAAATCAATATGCCGGTAACTTCCCAATGAAACCGTTGCTAGGCTGAATTGCGGATTGATCTTCCAGGAAAACCCAGTCTGCCCATCGTACAAATCGAATATTTGACGATTGAAGTCAATCGAATAATCCGGGTCTTTTCGATCAATGAGGAATTGAAAGAGATTCGAATAGTCGTTGCTCAAGGTCGATAGCCTAAATTTTCGGAGCCCAGCAAAATAAACGAATTTTTCTCCAGCTGGGGCTGTGATAAAAAACGAGTTTTTAATAAAATCGAGATTCAAAAGACCCCGGAATTGATCACTTTCACGTTTAGTCTGAATATCTGTTACTGAAGTAAGACTATTCCCAAAAGAAACTGGGATTCGGCTTGAATAAAATTGGATATTGTCAACGATCTCATCATCGACCAGACTAATATTGGCTTGGTAATTGTTTCGTAATTGATAGGGTTTATAGACCTCGAGGCCGTTTATAAAAACTTTATTAAACTCGATATTACTACCCCGCACAGAAAATTCACTGGTCAGTTCATTGTTAGAAACCACCCCCGGAAGGGCTTTCAAGGGCTGAAACAGATCCCCCTGATTGACACTGGCCGCTTTATATAAATCATTGCGGTCAACGAGTCTCTCGACTCTAGGTCGCCTGATTGTTTTGACAATAGTCTTTTTCAAATAATAATCCTCTCCGGACACAAGATAGACTTTGATGAGTCCGGGTTGCCCTTTAGAAAGGGTTAAAATTCCAGTATGATGGTTAGGCTTAGTGAAAAAATACTTCCTATCGGGTTGATCCTCTAAATAAAATTCCCCCGTCACGTCCGAGTAAATGGTGTCATTCCCCTGCGGACTATAAATCTTTACACCGGATAAGGGCAATGAGTCCGCTCCGGAAAATACAAAACCATGAACTACAATTTTATCGGCAGCCGAAACAAATAGCGGAAAAAAAAGAAAAAATTCTAAAAAAAATCTATAATTCATTCTGTAAATGGCTCTCCTTAAACGGAGGATGGAAGTGCTCGTACTTTTAAAATTAAACAACCAGTCATTATTATGTTTGAAAAAGAGCTAGCCGTAAAGCCTCGGCTTTATGTAAAGTTTCCTCAAATTCCCGATCCGGATCAGAATCCGCAACAATCCCTGCCCCGCTCTGGAAATAGATCTTTTTATCTTGAAGGATCATCGTCCGAATAATAATATTAAAATCACAATTTCCGCAGAAATCAAGGTACCCCAGCGACCCCGTATAGAGTCCGCGACGCACGGGTTCCAGCTCTTCAATAATTTGCATCGCACGGATTTTAGGGGCTCCCGTGATTGTTCCTCCTGGAAAAGTCGCACACAGGGCGTCCAAAGCATCCTCATCGTCTCGAAGTTGCCCTCGCACATTAGAAACGATATGCCACACATGGGAATATTTCTCACGTGTCATTAATTCGTCTACCGTTACACTCCCATAATGACAGACCCGTCCCAAATCATTCCGTTCTAAATCAATCAACATAATGTGTTCTGCACGCTCCTTTTCATTCAGAACCAGTTCATTGGCCAACTCAAAATCCTCTCTTTCATTTTGCCCCCGCCGCCTTGTTCCGGCGATCGGCCGCGTTTCAATAATTCTCCCGCTTATTTTAAGTAATCTCTCGGGTGAGCATGAAATGACATACTGATCCTGAGAACGAAGAAAAAAAGAAAAAGGCGATGGATTGATCTTGATCAGTTTTTGAAACAATTTGAAGGGATCCCCTTCAAAAGTACAGGTAAATCGTTGCGAAAGATTGGCCTGGAAGATATCCCCAGCCCGGATATATTCTTTTGTTTTTAAAACAGTCTTTTTAAATTCATCGCGGGTTAAATTAGAAGTGAGCTCGCCTATTCGAAACCCGGTACCAGACTCACGCTGAGAAAGAAATGGAAAAATAAGCGGTTCATGCTTGATTTCGGAGTGGTTCACCTCAAAATATTGTTTCTGATAATGATCAACCACGCTAACTTTTTTAAAAAACATGAAAAAACAATCATCAGTATTTAAATCATCGCTGGCCAGATCCGGCAATCGCTCTAAATAGCGTGCGAAATCATAACTGAAGTACCCAACGCCCCCCCCTTGAAACGGGAACACCCTGTTTTGCGGTTGTGTTTGGTATCGTTTCATGAAATCTCTGATAACCGGAAGCGGTGTCCCCTGCAATTGCCGGCGCTCTTGATCAATAATTATTTCAATTTTGAAATTTTTACAGCGAACGATTAAAAAGGGTTTAGTGCAGATAAAGGTGTAACGATTAAGAAATTTTGGATGGGATAGCCCTCCTTCCGTACTGGTGAGGACCGCGAAATAGGGTTCACTGCGGAGAGTTTCGATTAAATCGAACAACCCCGTAGGATAAGAGAGAGTTCGAATAATATATTGATTAAGGGTTTTCAAATTAATCAAAAATCCGGGTCATTGATCAATCCCCAGAAATCAAAATCCTGAGAAATAGTAATATAATAACGTTCTGTACCAGAATTAAGAAACTTGTCCAAGGGTCTTGCATATAGAAGTGATAAAAAAAATGGGAAATGGACAGAAGTGTACATTTCCACTCTGATTTCCCCTCCAAATCCTTTCAGCAAATCTTTGTCTAAATCAATCTCTTTTTCATTCCCTGACCAACCCATGGCACCCTCAAAAAAAAGATTAGCGTAAATTTTTCCGAAATAAAATGGCCCTATCTCCTGGGTCCACCGTTCGATAATTGGAAAGCGGTATTCGAGGCTAAAAAACGCCATTTTTCTCTCTGAAATTAGAAAATAAGAAGAATCCTTGGTCTCTAGAAGCAAGGGGTAAGCCCGCAAATTAAACTTTCCTCCTAGAGCGGGATAAAAATACCTGTCAATCGATTTCGGGATATAACTTCCTTGTCCGCGCAAGGCTAAGGTATGCCACTTAATAATCTTGAATTTTTCTCCCAAGAAAGGCCAGGGCATATTTAAACGGAATTCCCCCGAAAACTTTGGGTATAAAAACGAGTCATTCTTAGGCCTTAAAATTCCGGCATCCGTCGATACAAAGACATCCTCGAATTCCCCGCTCTTAATCAGTCGATCCTGATTATGATCGGCTTTAAGTTTAAGATAGATCCCGCGAATATTAATGGGAGAAACCCCTTGCGCGGACAGAAACGTCCAGAACAAACTCTGTGTCCAGGAATTCATGAAACTGTATTTAAAAGTAAAATCGCGCTGATTGTCTTTATCTAGATTATAAATCTTCACACCATAATCACGGTAAGTACTTAGCGCGTGAATTTGTTGTTGAGGGGAGAGATCCAAACTCCCTCCCAGCCTGTATTGTTTTAAATTATAATAAAAATCAGTGGTAACCGACTCAGCCAGCGTAGTATTGTATAAAGCATCTTTTTCATTAATAATTCGCTGATTAAACTCCGTATAGAAAGTCGGGATAAAAAATCGGTTTTCATAACGAAGACCCCAGTCGGAATTGGTTCCTTTACGGAACAGATAAATACCCTTCGATAAATCATAAAGAAAATATCCTGAAAGGGCATTTTTAGGGTAGCCCGGATGCACCAATATATCGCTGAGCTGAAAGCCCCCACCCCCTTTAATCACGGATCGATAATAACGACTAGCACCATTTTCAATATAAATGATGGGCCATGTAATAAAAGTCTTGGGGACCGGTGAAAAATCATCCGCAGACTGTAAGAGATTAAGAGTAAAAGGCGGTGAAACATTCGTTGCCGGAGAAAGGGTAGGAAGGAGACTGACCGTTTCGAGATTAAAAATCGTATCCATGACATAGAGACTGTATCCCAATGAATCATAATTAATATAAGCAATTTTTTGATCCCCTTCGTAAAAAACCGGCATTAAAGCGCTACCCATGACATTCGTAATTTTATGAATTACGGAATCTCCTAACCGGAACGTATATAAATTAAAAATACCATCGCGGTCAGAGCTAAAGACGATTATCTTCCCGTCACTCGACCAGAAAGGATCCCGTTCATCCGCCGCGCTTCCGATGAGAATCTGGAAATTTTTTCCATTTGAATCGATCTTTGCAATATCACGTCGCCCTTGATGATAAATTGAGAAAACGATCTGTTGACCATCGGGTGAAAAAAAGGGTCGGAAGATCTGACTGCGCTGGTCCTCGCTAAAGCCAAAAAGACAATGACTGTTCTTTCCATCCTTGTCCATGATAAACAATGAATCGTTCCCTCTTCCATTTTTCACATATAGGATATGGTTCTGGTCCGTAGAAATAACTGGATCAAACCCTCTGAGTCCTGTCGTTAATCTCTTTCTCTTAAACATTTCCCAATTTTGAAAAGTAGAATCGATTTGGCGTGCCTTCTTTTTCTGCACAGAATAAAAAACATCATTCCAGGCATTGCCGTTAAAATCAGTTTCTTGGTCGATATAATAAACGGTATCCTCTTTTGTGTTAAAGGTAAAAGATGAAAAAAGAGGAGTGCCCGCTCCCTTTAATAGCACCGTATCTTTTTCATAATAATAAGCATAAATAAAGCCGGGCCAGTGGATCTCTCCCTGATTGGAGATAAAATAAATGGCCTTTTCTTTACGGGAAGGAAGTGGGTAACTATTATAAAAAGGTTTGCGGCTGATCCGCCGACCCATCTTGAGATCGCTCTGAACCCGCTTAATCTGTTGGCTGTATTTATTATCTAGATATGATTTCCATCCCTGATATAACGATTGACCGGAAATTCCCAATACCTTCAATATCACGGATTCAAATGAAAAATGATAAATTTTACGGGCCGTATGAGCTAATTCATATACTTTCTCACGGCCAAAGGTCTCGGCAATATAGGCTACAAGCGAAAACCCATGATTATATTTTTTCTCGAAATCGAGGGCATATTCAAAAAAACCACCTTTTAATTTTTGATAAGGTTCCAGGGTGTTATAATAAGATCCTATTCTCAGGAAATAATCCCGATGGGTATCCAGACTGTCTCCTGAATTTTGCATACTTTCGAACTGTGCGACTCCCTCACTAAACCAGTAAGGAAAAATTTCAGAGCTCAAAAATCCAAACAGTTCCTTTTGAGGATTTTTTATTGGATAATCGAAGTAACCCAATCCGATGTATGGAAGAAAATAAGGAAGTTTTTGTGAGGATTGAATGGATACGATGTGTGTAAATTCGTGGGTAATCACATCTCTCAACCACTCATGCATCCCCCGTGCAGGAAAAGTTTTGGAGAGATGGGTGGGCCAAATCACAATGGAATTAGTGATCGCAAGAGCCGAACCGTTGGCATCATCCCGATCCTCAATAATAAGGTCCACTTTCTTAGGGGGGGTCCAATTGTAGGCTTGGGTAACCGGATCATAAATCTCCTCTGCAAGAGTCACGGCCTCTGAAGCCAATCTTTCCATTCCTTTTCCGAAATGGACATTGAAATGTTCTGTTTCCGCCGTTTTCCAATGGATATCCGGATGATTAAATGGATACCCGGAACCACTGCAAAGAAGTAATAGTACGGACCATTTATAAAAATCATTCATTTTACGACCGAAATCTTGCAGAATTTATGTTCTCTTTGGCCGCCCTGCTTTGCACCCACGCGACAGAGATAGATACCTGCAACGACATCTCGGATGTCCCAACCTAGTTCTGTATCAATCGTGTAAGGGATATTAATATTCTCTTTTTCATAAACCAGATCTCCCGATAAATCAAATATTCTAATATCCACCTGAGCCGGGGTGTTAAGTTTAAAGCGGATCTTGGTTTCCCCTTCATAGACCGGGTTAGGATAATTATAGAGATAAGTCAGAATGGAATTTCCCCCGGGGACAACCGGCATAAGTTTATCTGAAAAGGCGAAGGTCCGTTGATTATCATGTCCGAACTGTCCCCAATGAATTTTTCTGTTTTCAGTCTTACCTAAATTCCAAAGATAAAAATATCCATCCTCTGAACCTGCTCCCAAATATAAACTATCCTGAAAATTAAAGACGACCGGGGATAGACTTACGGGACCGCCGGTCGAGAGAGGAAAGAGGGAATAAAAATTTTGATCTGGCTGAATCACCTGGGTGGTATACAATTGTCCGAGATGGTTATAAACCTCAATATTTCCCAGTGAGGTTCCAAAGATGATTTCCATCTTCCCGTCTCCATTTAAGTCAACAATAATAGGGGCAGAGGTAATTTGAACTTCTTCTCCGGTAAAATGGGGTTTTAAAGTTATGGGAAACCCCGAGAGCGGCGTCCCATTGTACTGCCAGACTTGGAGGGTACTTCCTGAACCGCCCACAATTTCTAAATACCCGTCTGCATTCAGATCCCCGAGGGCGGCTGAACGGGAAAAGGTTAGTCCCGTAATCAGTGGGTTGGGAAACACCTTTGAAAATTCTCCGTCTTTAGTGATCACCGAAATCCTCCCCTGCTGGGAGGTAATAACAACTTCTTTGCTCCCATCCGCATCCAAATCCCCCAATAATATTCCCCTGATCGAATCATCAAAGGATACTGTTTTCATCAAATTGAGCCTGCTATCCAAAATTACAATTTTTTTATCGGATAAGACGAAGTAAAAAAACCTCTCTAAACTACTATCCATTTTTGCACTAGCCATCTGAAGGACTTTAACACTGCCGACCTGCACACTATCAATCACCTTCCAATCCCCTCCATTCTGACGAATCCGGTAAACCCATCCTCCCGAAGATCCCACAATAATACTGGAATCGACAAGAACTGGCCAAGTACTCATCTCCCCTGCAACGCTGATCCTGATTACGGTATCATGATTTGACAAGTATAGTCTGATCACAGATCCACCCGCAACAACACACTCTTCCTTTCCATCCCCATCCAAGTCACCTGCACTCACGAATGACTTTCCGTTAAGAGGGAGTGTATCAAAGGTTGGCCGGATCAGTGTATCCACCACTTGCTCGCGAAAATCTTTTAAGATTATCGAATCTTTTAAACCGGATTGCAGGGATAAACCTTTCTCATTCCAACCATATATTCGCCCGGCTTCGGGCTGGATCAAGAAAAAATCGAGCGAATCCGGAGAAGTTAAAACAAGGAGTCCCTCCCGGTTCAAGGGCAGGGTATCCACAAAGAGAGGAAACCCCTCACGGGAGTAATCCCAGCGGATCTCAAGACTCATCTTTTCTCCTGCCGCGCTAATTTGAGCGATATAGAGATGGCTGTTGGCTCGTAGATTGCTTAATGAATTGGGATTGGATGTAGGTGTAAACTGGCGATTTCCGTTTTGATCGCCTCGATAAAAATCCTGTTCTGTTCCGGTGATATAAGCGGGATTACCAAAAATATCTTTAAATTGAAAACCAATATCCTGAAACCCATCCGCCTCTTCCAGATCAATCCCCCGCCGGGCAATATCCGCATTAACCAAATCGTCAAAAAAATTCTGGGCAATGACATTCTCATCGATATGCCAAATTAAAACACCTGAACCGGGCAAAGAACAGTCAAAATTATCGACATCGGTTAATACACGCGATACCCCGCTCGGAGCTTTTTCTGGATTGTAAAATAAAAGATAGAGTGATTCAAAATGGGTCGAAGTAAATAAGGAATCACGGTTATAAGGGGGACCCAGCGGAATCGTAATATTCGTGGTGGTAAAACTCTGATTTCCCAAAAAAAAAGTAACTGGTTTTCTTTCTGAATTATTTCTATTTTCAATCAAAAAATATTCACGGGAATTAATCGGAACCTTCAAAATTTTGGGACCGATAGAATCAGAATCGGCTGAGTAAAGAAACAGGTTCTGCTTGACTTGAGACGGCTGAACTTCTAAGGGCTTATCCCATCCTAGAAAAGTCCGGCACCAGGCACTCGGATAGGGTGGAATATATCCGGACTTATTCAGGAATCCGCTGTGATCCATAAGATCAAAACTTCCGATCGCCGTTTCACCGGTCTTGGTATTAAAAAGATTGGGCAACCCCAGCTGTCGGGCGAATTGATAAACAAGAAATCCATTAATCCCAAATTCATAAGTTGTTCCGCTTTGGACAGATCCGACACGATGACTGCCGGTTTCAGGAATAATGAGTAATTCATCAACCCTCACCGTGCTATCAAAAACATTGATCCCGTTCACAATCTCTGCGAAATACTCCATATCCGATTGCGCGATAAAGGTTGAAATCAAATCGTCAGGAAAATTATCAATCCCGAAGACATCCCGGCTCGTAAGCCCGCTCGCCCCTGCGTGAAAAATAACAAAGACATCATTTTTTTTAAAAATAAATTGTCCTTGGCGGTGAAGTTCGGATCCTTTTTCCAGAACATCATGCACAAATCGCATTAATCCACGGGCCCGTATAATGCCGATGGAATCCCGGTCCGTAATCCGAGGATCAACCCGTCCGTAATCGCGGATTTCTTTATCCAGAGTAATCACGCCCGGATAAAGAACCGGCTTAATTTCGAGCTTTCCACCGGAAATCTGTCGATAATAGTTTTTTAAGAACTCCAGGTGCTTTGAGAAATAATCATGATTATGCGGCGGTGGATCGAAGATAACTTCTTTATACGTCATCGATAAAGCAGCAGAAGGACTTTTGTCAAATTTTCCGTCTCCTGTGCTAAAATCATTTTCGTTAATACCCGCGACTTCCTGTTTAAATTCCACTAAGACCGCCTTGACCTCCACCGTATCCGTAAACGAAATATTTCGATCTGTTTTAGGAAGAGACCACGGATTCTCCCTTGAAATTTTCAGAATATTTTTTTTAGAAAAAGAATTTGCGCAGAGATACGGCGACAAAAAAATCATCAAAATCAGAGTTAAAACGGGAAAATAAGCCCCGCCTCTTATTTTTTTTTTCATAAAGACTGCGCCTCTAACTTTTGCAGGTCGATAAACAGATAGGAAAAAACAGCAGGTAACGAGAAGAAAAAAGATTAAAAATTAATGCTAATTCCATAGCGGGTTGTTCCTTTAAGAACCTGATCATTTCCGGGAGCCCAGATATAGGCAAAATCCATATTCAGTTTGTTATATTTTAACCCGGCTCCAAACATATAGACACTCCGCTTTCCAGCTTCGTCAAGGAGATATCCTCCCCGCAGCGCAAAAAAATCAGCATACCAATATTCTATTCCGCCGTTATAAACGATTTCTCTGAAAAACTGCTGCAGATTATTTTTGGCAAATTCCTGAATGAGAGCAAAATAAAAGGGCTCCCCCCGTCTTACGAAGAGGCGGTTGGCATCAACTGTCAAGCGTAAGCGATTATAAGTCGTTTCAATCAGTTTGAACGATAAACCGGCTTTGATATTAAAAGGAAGCGGGTCGGCCTGATCCGGATCAATATAAAAAATGTCCGGACCCATATGTTGGATATTTAGACCTAAATTCAGACGATTAAATATATCCTTCTTTAAAACTGCTAAATCAATAGAAAACGTCCAGCCGATGCCCTTACCCTTTTCGTTCCCAACTTTAATATCGGCACTGGCTAGACGGCTGTAAATAAATTTAAAATTAGTCCCGACTGCAGTATTCTCGGAAACTTTGAGACCATAAGACAGTGTTCCGTCCATATCATAACTTTGAAAAGTCCCCAGTTTCCGTCCCGTCTCATCGATCCAATCCTGCTCTCCATAGTTAACGAAAGTAATATGTCCGCCAATCGTTCCCCATTCTTCCGTAGGCCAGGTCACCGTGATAAAAGAAAAATATAAATCCTCTAAGCCAAAGGATGGTAATAGATTCTGGAATTTAAAATAGATCTCGCGATCGGCATAGTCATAACGGTCAATCCCCTTGTTGTTCACAATCCAGGTATCGCGTCCTTGTTTTTGGACTGCTCGAACCACATTACCGGACAATCCGTTCTGGTCATGGAAAGAGAACCACTTCACCCCATTATACTTCATCGCACCCATTCGCGTACCGACCCATAGTTCTCCCGCCCCGTCAGAGGCCAAGGTATAAACCTCATTATTTTTCAAAACAATTCTCAGCCACTTACTCCCATCATATTTATTGATACCATGGGGATTGGCCACCCACACAACATTTTGCTTTTGGTCAAACGCAATATCCGTAATCTGATTTTCAATAAGCCCATCCTGGGCTAAGAAAATATGCCACTGATAGTTTGTAACCCCGCTTTTTTTCCCACGGTTTAAACCCTGTTGAGTCCCAACCCAGACTTGAGAATTTTTGTCAAATCCAATAGCGGTTACAGAGTTGTCCGAAAGGCCGTCTTTCTGTGAAATGGAACGCCATTCTCCTCGGTAGTAAATGCTCAGGCCTTTATCAGTTCCGATCCAGATTTCGTCATTTTGAATTCGAATGGCTTGAATCCGGTTACTGGACAGTCCGTCTAAAGTCGTATAATTTTTCCAGTTTCTTCCGTTATAACGCTTAAGGCCATAAGCTGTTCCAATCCAAACTTCTCCGTTCCGATCAATATCCAGCGCGGTAACCTCGTCTCCGACTCCAATGCTAAAAGGAACTTTTAATTCCACTAAATCTTCAAAGGGTTTATCCACACTGATTCCATTCGCTATTTTTATTTTTTCCATAGCCGTTTCTAAAGCTTCTGCATCCTCGGTATCGGCCAAAAATTTCTTCGTCACCTTGTCGAGGTTGTCATTGGTTTCCAGAATATAGAGTTCGTGATCAAGCCAGTTTACGCCGTCAAACTGCAATACCCCGGTCTTGGTTCCGGCCCAGACAAAATACTTCCCGCTGATCACACTCCTCTGCTTAACAGCTAACCCTGTAATATCCGCTGGATAATTCAAAAGATAAGACCGCCAGGAATGAGCCAGCGGCGGGTGTCCCTGACCAGCCGGATTCCAGTAAGTTGCTGTGGCGTCATCTGCCAGAGCTACAAAAGCCTCGCCAAACCCATCCGCCCGCACGCTCGGAGAAAGCATCAGAAAAATAACGCCGGCCTCACTAAAACTGGCGTTAGTCCTGCCGACACTTAATAATAAAACAAGCAAGAGTGCGAAGCTCTTCATTCCCAACTTTTCCAATCCGGAAGTTTTAAACTTTCTGGCTTTATTTCAATCCGTTGTTTGTCCCAATCATAGACGTCCAAGGATTTTAACCGGCATCGGCAATGCAGATGAAAGGGAGGGATAAAGGCAGGATTCTTATAGAGGCTCTGTCTGGAAATACAATGGGAATCGTGACCCACACCGCAAATTTTATCTTTCTCTCCGCCACTTAAATAGATGTATTGTTCAATCCCGCTCTTGTCCCCGGTTTCAATTACTTTTAAATTTTCTTCCATCAGATTCTGCCAGTTTTTTAATAAGCTTCTTTGTTTATCCTTGGGTAACTTGAGTTCCTGCTTTTTTAAAAAGGTCTCGATCTCCTCGAGCGGAGGTTTATGCTCCTGAATATTTAAGCGGGGGGAAGGTCTTAAAACAGAATAAATGCCGCTGCTCAGGATGACCTGCTCCTTTTTTTCTTTCTCTTCGCTCGTTTTTGAAACGAGATAAACACCAATCACAACCAAGACAAGGATAAGTATTAAACCAATCGTAATAATCATGGTTCAAAAAATATGATTAAAAACTCAAGCTGTCAAATATTTCATCTGGATTTGACCTGTCTCGATCTATACAACTTATTATATTTCAACAAGTTGATTAAATTGTAAAAAATCTTGTCTCCATTTTCACTTGGATCTAAAATTCCACTAACTCATTGATTTATAACCAGAAAATATACAAATCATAATCCGGTCTCCAGTGCATATATTTTGACATTCTTCATCGAAATTTGTATTTTTTGAAAAGTAATGAAATTAATTAAGCCGCCTCTTGAATCCTTCGTAAAGGAATCAGACTCTCAGCTATGCATTTGTCTTAATCCCGCTCTCCAGAAAATTCTATTCTTTCCAGATTTTAGAATTGAAAGGGTTAATCGTGCGGTCAGAAAAATAGAATGGATTGGCGGAAAAGGGGTTAATGTAGCATATGTTTTGAATCAATTAGGATTCAAAAGCATTCTTCTATGTTTACTGGGAGGAAAGAATGGAGACCTGTTACGCGAACGATTACGGGGGAAGAAAATAAATACAGTCTACGAAAAAACTGCTGGAGAAACCCGCGAATGCACAACGGTATTAACCCCTCGAGGGTCTGCCACGGAAATCGTTGAAGAAGGTCGCCCCGTAAACAATAAAACCATTACGCATTTTTTTTATCTCTACCAAAATTTATTATCCCGTTGCCGGGGATTGATTATTTCAGGATCCCTGCCTCAGGGATTTCCTGCAAATTATTATCAAAGGTTGATTGCTGAGGCAAACCGATTTAAGAAAAGGGTCATCATCGATTCGTCCGGTCCACCACTATGGAAAGCGCTCGCCAAGAAGCCTTTCCTGGTTCGGTCCAATTTCGAAGAATTGGAAAAAACAGTAGGGCATAAATTGTTTTCATTAACTCAGCTTAAAAAAGCCATCATTACATTAATCAGGAAGGGCGCTCTTCAGGTCGTCATCTCCCAAGGAGCCCTTGGTATAATTGCCTGTCTCGAAAAACGATTCTATCGCCTAATTGCTCCGCGCATTCATCCTAAAAATCCGATTGGCAGTGGCGATGCCCTCACCGCTGGAATAATGGCTGGATTAATTCAGAAAAAATCTCTGCTCGAGGCATGCCGTTTTGGAGCAGCCTGTGGAACTTCAAATGCAACGACGCTTCTTTCCGGAGTCCTGAACCTTGACAAGATCTCTTCTCTGGTCCGCCAAATAAAAATAGTCAGAATCTGATGGAAACAAATCCTGAATTTACAAAATTTAATCTGAGACCGGAAATCATGCAAGGTCTTGCTGATTTACAATTTATCACACCCACGGCTATTCAACAGGAAACTTTTCCAATCATTTCAGCGGGAAAGGATTTGGTTGGGAGTGCCCAAACAGGAACGGGCAAGACAGGGGCCTATCTGATTCCGCTTTTAAATAAAATTCTTGAGTCAACGAATCCCAAATCTCAAGTTCTTATTCTCTCCCCGACACGGGAACTGGCTATTCAGATCTATGAGCAGGCCGTCGGAATCGCCTATCATACCAAAATTACCCTCGTTCCGATTTATGGCGGAGTGGGGATGAATGATCAAGAAAGTGCCTTGAAGGCAGGTGCCGATGTGATTATCGCAACTCCCGGCCGTTTACTTGACCACATTAAGCGACCCTTTCTCCCCGGCCTGCTGGACAATATTACCCATGTCGTCATTGATGAAGGAGACCGGATGCTGGACATCGGATTCTTACCTGATATTCGGGATATTCTGAGCCGCATTCCCCTGAAACGGCAGATTCTCTTATTTTCAGCAACTATCCCAACCGAAATTAAAACGCTGATCATCCAAATTTTAAAAGATCCGGTCTTTGTGGGAATTCAGACATCTGCTCCGGCCCATGGGGTCAAACAACTCGTATTCCCTGTGACAGAAGAAAAAAAAGTGCCCCTCCTCCTCCATCTTATAAAGGAGCACGAAATCACCTCCACCATTATTTTTACCGCCACGATCCGTAACGCCAATCGGCTTTTTTCAATCTTGAACCGACGTGGATTACCGGTTGGACTGTTGCATAGCGGGAAAGAGCAATCTGAAAGGATTACTACTTGGAACAAATTCCGCGGGGGACAACTGTCTATCCTCGTTGCCACCAACGTTGCCGCTCGGGGTCTGGATATCAAAGAAGTTTCGCACGTCATTAATTTTGATATTCCCCAGTCGGCCGATGAGTACATTCACCGCGTTGGCCGTACCGCCCGTTATGATGCCGAAGGCGATGCCTTTACCTTTGTAACCCCGCCCCAGGCCCGTCAACTCAATCAGATCGAGAAGATCTTAAAGCAGACCGTCCCGCGTTCTACTGTTCTGGGGATCAATGATCAGATTCGATTAGAACTGACTCCGTACCGTAGAGAGCAGAAACATCCCATACACAGGCCTCCCCTTCGTAAACATCCCTCTCATTTACATTCCAATGCTTCCGGAACAAAATCCCAAAAAGGGGGAGAAAATCAAGAAGCTATTAAGCGGCGAGTGATAAAGGAAGATTGACTTTTTAAGGAGTTAATCTGCTGAAAAAATTTTTGTCCTATTCATCAAAGATGCATCGGTACTTTCTGACTATGCAGCCCAATTCATCCATCTCTTGTTAAACAACTCTGCTTAAGCGGCGTAAAATAAATTAAATTGTAATTAATGATTTGTCCTCACCGCGGGAAAGTATATCCAAAGATGTCCACCCCGTTCATGCTGACCCAAATAGACGTGTCCGTTTTTATTGCATACCCCGCCACGGAATTCATATCCATACACCCGAGCACAAAGCGTCGAAACGGGCATCCCCAGATCTTTTAATTCGTGATTAAACGGATCATATTCAAAAATATGAGCGATATCTCCATTGGCCCCCGAGATACCAATCACGCGGCTGTCCGGCAATACGCATAGAGCCGGCACCCCTGCAAAAGCGGTAGCTTTTCCAAGAGATTTCATCTGTCCTGTCTCAGGATAAAAAGCGAATAACACACCATCGGCGGTTCCGCCCCCATAAATGATATTGGCCTTGTAATCCACCGCAAAGCTATCGACCGCATTATGAAATTGACGTCCTGCTACGGAAGGAATCCGGATATCCATTTCTCTGAATTCTTCTGATTTAATATCGAAATACCAGAGTGTCCCATTCGCGCTGGTACCATAGATTTTTTGGTCAGACCCCAGCACCATCGTTTTTGAAAAGCGTCGAATATCACACACAATTCGGATGGAGTGAGTCTTATTCCTGTGAATATCATAACGGAAAAACGTTCCTGATTTTTCACTCAAACCATAAATCGACTGATGGTCGGGTGACATCAAGGCGGCGGCAATTCCTTCTCCTTTAACTGGAACGGATAATTTCTCGGCCGGGACAGATGCAGTCAGCCATTCCTGGATGCAATCATATAAAAGTGGTTCGGGGATGTGCCGGTAGAGGGCCCCTTCTTCACAATGGTTGGTGACCGCAAAAATTTGCTGATCTGGACCAATCATCACGGCTGAGACATTCGCATTCTCCTGCAGCGTTGCAAGATCATAAATAATGCCGGTCGGACCCTGGATCATTCCGACTAATAAATGGGCTCTCTTCCCTCCACAACCCAGATACAAAACTTCGCGGTGATCGAGACACAAGGATTGAATATAGGACTCATCCGCCGCTAAAGGAACCGACTGCCCGGGAAAACACAATGGAATCGCCACGCTAAGACCCTCATGCACAAAGCCCTCGTGACGGTACTTGTTTTTATCCTGCAGATGCCGGGACTGGACGTTAATCCCATCCATTTCATCAATATTCTTTGGCCAAACTTTTTTTGAAAAATCCAGTTTCATAATTATCCCCAGAACCTTAAAGGAAAATTTTTAGACTCTATTTTTTTTTCATATCCCATGCTAATCTTAAAAATTCCGGGAGGCCGGCCGCCCACGTGACCAAAAAATAAATCACCGTTTTGATCCATTCCTGCTCTGGATACATAATTTGCAATTCGATTGGGCACACTGAGTTCGGCAAAATCTTCTTTCTCATTCGTCTTGGGATTGAATCTAACCACAATACCCTTCAGCGGAATTTGTAATGGTAAATACCACCCCGGCTTTTGGCTCCACTTCATCTCCTCTCCTCCGGGCCAGACAGATTTGACGTAATAGAGCATTCCGTCCGGACCAAAGACCATCCCGCCTACATGATCTATAAAGAATCCGATGGCATGCTGTCGATCCCGTTCCATCTGGGTGGCAGGTCCTAAGTCTTCGAGACTCCCCTGCGGCCCATCCTCCGGGATGTGTCGAAAGAGATGCGGTTGTCCGCGCCAGGGAACACCATAAATCGCTTCTCCATCCGGCGCGCTAACCACATCATATACAACCGAATGCCATCCGTTTTGATAGGGTGACCGTGGGATGTAGAGATCTAACTCTTCAAGTCTCTTCTTATCCGGGTCAAAGCGGAGAATTCGTCCGTAATCATCTGTCGTATAGGCACGCCGTTTTTGATCAAGCCAAATCGCCTGCGGATTAATCGCCCCCAGAAGACCATAGTCTGTAAGCGTATCTTTCTTAAGATCATAAACATAAAAATGATTGCGCGGATAGCCAATCAGATAAATCAAATCTCGCTCATCGTTCAGTGCGAGACAGCGGCATCCCTCCCACGGCAGAATGATTCGACTCCAGCGGATTTCATCATGCTTCGTATCAAAAGCCACGAGTCCGGCCCCTTTAAAAGCCTTCCGTTCATCCTTCCAGTCAGCCCAGGGAGAATACAAGATATCCCCAAATGCAGGTGCGCTGAGATGCGTCGCCATGTACATAATATGCTCTTTTTCAGAGGGTGCAAAGCTATAGTGAATTTTACACTGTGTCGCTCGCCCCGAATCAAAACGGTCATTCAGAACATCACCCATGTCAAACAGATATTCGAGTTGATCTTCTTGAGAATTATAGCGGACCACCGTGGCCGTTCCGCCCCCCCGCAACTCCATACAGGCCACCGTATAGATCCGCCGGTCAGGGCCCGTTGAGAGAGACCAGTTCGTATCTGCAATCGGAATTTTGTCAAAAGGATAAAATTTGGCTTCTTTCATTTAGAATAGAACAAGACTAATATTAATAATTTTCATAAAAATATGTCGAATTTCTCTAAGACTAAAATTTTTATTTAGTTTCATTAATAACAGAGCCATGATTTTTTGTGAGTCTCTGATCCGGATAATATTTTAAACCTGTGACAGCCCGTCAATTTATTAAAGTTCTGCATATTGTAAAAGGTGAATTCCCCCGTTGGAAAGCCCCTGTTGTTTCCCTCATCGCCCATCACCACTCCGATCCCTTCCGTATCCTGATTGCCACGCTTCTTTCCCAGCGCACACGCGACCAGACCACAGCCCAGACGTCACAACGGTTGTTTGCTGTAGCGGATACTCCGAAGTCGATGTTTCAGTTACCCATCAATAAAATTGTAAACCTTATTTATCCTGTAGGATTTTATAACACAAAAGCCCGGCAAATTCATGAACTTTGTCAGAAACTGCTGTTTCAGTATAAAGGGCAAGTCCCCTCGACTCTCGAAGAATTGCTAAAATTAAAGGGCGTAGGACGTAAGACTGCCAACCTGGTCCTATCCCTTGGATTTCAAAAACCGGCCATCTGTGTGGATACCCATGTCCATCGTATTTCAAACCGTCTCGGGATTGTAAAAACGAAAACACCGGAACAGACTGAAAGGATTCTGGCAAAAAAAATTCCTACCCGATATTGGCGTAGCATGAATGAACTGCTCGTCGGCTTTGGCCAAACTCTTTGTCATCCGATGAAACCGCTCTGCGCTCAATGTCCGATTTCGTTTTGCCCAAGTAGAAAAATTTCATAAATCGATTATCATAGCATTGTTATAAAAATTTTCCCTCTTGACTTTACAATTGGATTTCTTACCTTCCCAAGTATTTTTTGTAGAAAAAGTTTTTATAATTTTATATTTGAATGCTTAAAAGAGCTTAAGCCCGGGTGACGGAATAGGTAGACGTACAGGACTTAAAATCCTGGGGAGCGTAAACTCCGTGCCGGTTCGATTCCGGCCCTGGGCATAATAGATCATAAGTAGGGAGAAAAATTATGAAAACTTGGAAGGCCATTCTTTTTCTTGATTTAGTTCTAAATCCTATCTTAACCTGGGCTGCACCTCAGATTCAAATTGTTGGACAGAAAGAATACAATTTTGGATCTATCATCCAAGGAGAAAAAGTTTCTTATATTTTTAATGTCATGAATAACGGGTGGGATACACTCCATATTAGCAGTGTTAAGACCTCCTGTGGTTGCACAGCTGCCTTGCTAACATCTGATCACCTTGCCGGTGGAGATACGGCAAGCATCAATGTGTCCTTTAATTCAGAAAAATTTGAAGGGGATATTACCAAGACCGTTTCTATCTACTCCAATGACGCGCAAAAACCTATCGAAGAAGTCAAAATCCTTGGAAGAGTCCAAGTCGAACTGGTTATTGACCCTCATTTTGTTTATCTTAATAATATTAAAAAAAGCAGCCCCTTTGTAGGGGTGGTTTCTTTTAAAAATCAAGGCTCAAGCAAAATACGGATTACAAAAACAAATACAAGTACCGGAATTAAGATGATTGTGCCGCTCAAAGGAAAAACGACAACGGTTCAGCCCCGACAGACCCTAGAGGTTAAGTTCAAGGTAGCAACAGATCGGGTAACCGATCGTTATGACGGTTTTGTAACATTAACAACTGACCATCCCAGAAAACCGGAAATTGAGATTAAGGTCCGGGGAAAAATTGTTGAATAAGCCTCAATGTGTACGTTCCTTATTTTTTATCATAATATACGTTTTCTTTTTTGGTTTGGATCTCAGCGGACTCTTTGCGGAACCCGCCCGTCGCATTAGATCCCAAGAATTAAACTTTATTTACAGAAAGGCAATACTTCAAAAAAAGGTCGTCAAAACCTTTGACCCCTTTCTGGATATTTTAACAGCTCTGAGTTGGGGATTCTCCAGGAGCGATGAGTCACTTCTTTTAACACGTACAACCTTCCATAATTTTCTGGAAGTTCAAGGAATCAAAACAGATTTTACAGATTTCATTGAGAATTTTATAGAGATACATTTTCACAAACGCATCGTTACAACCCGCTTAAAAAAAAGCAAATTGGAATTGGAAATCCCAAATAGTTTTGGAACCTATTTGGCGGCTTCGAACAACTTTGTTTTGAAAATTACGAACCCCAGTGTCCGGACAACTGAAATTGAAGTCGATTATACAAAAACCAGACTTTTCCAGTTAAGGAGCAATGCCATGGGAAGGCTGAGAGGGATAAAAGATATATATATCAAAAAGCTAATTTTAGAGAGGAAGAGAAACCAATCAGAAACTTATGTCTTTTCTAAAATTTACGGAAAATATCTGGATGAACACCGCGGCTCCCGTAAAAAATATTTACCTTGGGTTATTGAAGCAGAGCTGACCACCTTAGGGACACTTACCGGACTTAAGTTTGTCAAGGGATATGCCCCTTGAAATAGGATTCCATTTCAGAAATTCCATTTTTCCAAGAAACCATGCAATTTCAAAAAAAATACGACCCCCAATTCATTAAAAATATTTTTGATAACACTCGAGTAGTGAAGAAACCGCTTAGCGGGATTGTATCAGGCTATCATCAGCTACCCTATATCCTCATCGGAGAACAAGAGGCCTCGGCTGGAAAATGTACGGAGATCCGTGGCAAAATTAAAGTTTCGCCTAAATTTATTATTTCACCGAATGCCTCAACCGAACCAACTTATGATAAAATTTTTAATAATGATTTTATGGATCAGACCCTGGTAGGTCGGATTTTTAGTTTCATCTACGCCTCACGCTTGAATATGAAAATCGAAAATGAAAATTTTAAGATTAACCATCTGGATCATCCCCCGCAAGCACAAATTGAAGCAACGCTGGATGAGGTGATGCAAAAAGAAGTTATCGATACAGGAATTATCCTAACTCCAAACATCAAATTTTATCCGGTTTCAGTGGAACGATACATTTTGGAAATTCTAAACCGCGAAATGAATATTTAGCAGGCCGCATGGAAACTCTGCCCAGCACCCGCAACGAATTAGCAGAGTACTAAAAAAGGGTAAACCTCTAGCCTTCTTTTATTGTTTTCGCCTTTGGCCGTGATCTTATCCGATTCCCATCATCTCATCTTCTATCCAAAAATGCTTGGCCCAATATTCAATCTTGTTCCAAAAACTGGAATTTATTGAGAATTGCTGCTGAAAATCCTCTAAGTCTTTTTTGCAGCTTTCAATCAGCTGAAGATCTTTCAATAGATCTGCAAATCGCAGTGCGGGTAACCCAGACTGTTTTTCTCCAAAAAATTCGCCGGGTCCCCGGGCTGCCAAATCAATCTCGGCAATCTGAAATCCGTCAGTCGTCGAACAAAACTGCTCTATTCTCTGCAGCGCTTCAGTCTCGGTCGTTTTTCCGCAGATCAGAATACAATATCCCTTTTGCGGCCCCCGTCCGATACGCCCGCGCAGTTGATGAAGTTGGGCTAGCCCGAATTGTTCTGCATTCTCAATCACCATCACACTCGCTTCTGGAACATCAATTCCGACTTCGATAATGGTGGTAGCCACAATTAAGGGGATTCGTCCCTCTTTAAATAATCTGAAAATTTCATCCTGCTTGGAAGGGTTGATTTCTCCATGGATCAGTTCCATGGGAAAATCTTTTAAAACCCCGTTTTTTAATTCTGAAAAATGTTGCTCAACGGCTAGCACTCCGTTCCTTGATAAGCGGATTGCAGGGCAAATGATATAGGCACGGTAACCCTGTTCGATCTGTTCTTTAACAAAAGTATAAATACTCGCTCTGGCCTTGGGAGACCGCAAAGCAGTGATGACGGTCCCACGGTTTTTAGGCGATTCATCAATAATTGATAAATCTAAATCTCCGTATAACGTGAGGGCTAATGTTCTAGGAATAGGCGTTGCAGTCATCATCAGTTTATCCACCGGATAACCGACTTTTTGAGATAGGATTCTGCGCTGATTCACTCCAAATTTATGCTGCTCATCAATAATCACTAGACCCACTCTGAAAAATTGTACTCGCTCTTGTAATATAACATGGGTTCCAACAATAACCTGAATGACTCCGGACTTAATCTGCTCGAGAACTTCCGGTTCTCCTTTTTTCTCACTTCCCAGAAGACAAACCAGAGGAACCCCCAACGGATCGAGCCATTGTTTTAAAGTATTCATATGTTGCCGGGCGAGAATTTCTGTCGGTGCCATCAGAACCGCTTGGCTGCCATTTTCTACGGACAATAAGAGAGCCAAGATCGCCACCAACGTCTTTCCCGTTCCCACATCCCCTTGCAGTAACCGATTCATAGGATAAGGTCGGCACATCTCCTGCCAAATCTCTTGCAGGACTCTTTCTTGGGCCTTGGTGAGTGAATAGGGTAATCGCTGGATGAACTGATCTCTTAGATTTCCCTTCAATTGATGTTGATTTGGTTTTATAATCGCTCTTTGCCGGGCTTTATTCTGAGAAACAAGAAATGAAATAAGAAAAAGCTCAAGATGGATCAATCGTTTTTTTGCTGCGCTTGCACTTTCCATCGTTTGCGGGTAATGGATCTCGCGGAGGGACGTTTCGAGAGAATGAAACCGATGTTTTTGTAAAAAAGGGGGTGGAAAAATCTCTTCGAGTGGATCCAGGATTGAGAATAAATTTTTTAAAATTCTTCTGAAAAACCGGTGTGTGAGTTGTGCCTCACGCAATTCTTCAGTTAAAGGGTAGAGGGGTATTATTTTACCTGTATGGATAAGATCGTCTTGCGAGGCTTCTTCATCTAAAATTTCATATTCGGGATGAATAAACTGTTTTTCTTTGTAAACTGAGATCTTCCCACAGAGAACGATCAGATCCCCTTTTTTAAAAATATAGCGGTAAGGTCCAACTCGGCCAAACCAGAGAGCCCCGATTTTTCCCGTTTCATCCTCAACAAAAAGTTTAAAACGAGGTCTTCCGCGACGAATGATTTGGACAGACGTGACGCATCCGATAACATTCGCCTGCTCGTCCGGTCTACAATCACGAATCTTATGGAAAGTTGAGCGATCCAGATACTTGCGGGGTAAATAAAACAGCAGATCCTGAACCGTATGAATTCCATGAATCTTTAGGATCTCTGCCCGTTTGGGACCAATGCCTTCCAATTCCTCAATCGGTGAATACAAATCCATAAACTCTTCATGGACAAAAAAAGGAACCTAACCCAGGATTAATTTTCCGGAATGATCAATAAGAGTCTATCGGAGGTATTTATTTTATTGGGAGGTACTGAAAATAATAAAGAACCGCTGCGGCTGCTACTGATGCGATAATGCCCCAGAAGATCATATAGAGCCATCGTTTTCGCCGACTCTCTCTGACCCACAATAAATCATCCAAAGATGAGTCAGGATTAGTTTCACTCGTCAATCGATCGATTCTTTCATCAAATAATGGATCCATAGAAGTCTCGATTACATCACGGCTCCTCTCTTCCAAGATCGGGGGGTCTAATCTTATTTCGACCTGTGAAGTCTTTTCCGGAGGTTTTGAAAGTTCTGTAGAGGAGACTTGCGGCAAAATAGGGTCTGGCTGGACAAAAGACTGCTGGAGTGGTGTCGGTTCGAGTTCGGCCATCTGTTGTGGGCTAAACTGCATCGTCTTGCCGAATGATTCATCTGACTTATCAGACGGTGTGGGTGTAAGCGGCTGCAGATCGGGAACACTCGGCAAAGAAATAGTTTTGACAGTTAGATCTTCCTTTCGCTCAGACACGTTCACAGAAATATTGACTGATGGGGTAACCGTGGGAGCAGCAAAGGAAGGACGGGGAGGTTCCCGAAGCCGTTGGATTTTCTCCTCGATTGGAATCCATTTCCCTTGATGAAAAACCATTCCTGCTTCGATAAAGGGGTCCTCGTCTTGATGTGGAGAACGGCGATCTTCCCTTAACGCACGTACTTTTTCTTCAAGCGGGACCCATTGGCCACGAAAGAAAACGAATCCTTGCTCTATAAAAGAAGAATTTTGTCTTGGATTGATCATGAATAGATACTCTCTCAAATAGCTTTTTAAAAATAGTTTACATCTTCACTGGCCGCGGGCTCTGGTTCTGGTTCATTTTCTCTTTCTTCCTCCATTTGTCGTTTTTTAGCGCGCAATTTGCGTTCTTCTTCTTTTCTTTTATCTTCTTCCTGTTTTCGTTTTTCTTCTTCTAGCGCAGCTTGTCTTTCATCCCTCTTTTTCTTGGCAAAATCGCTACGGGTGCGCGCTTCTTCCTGATAATTTTGATTGGATAATAACATTTCATATTGTACCACAGCTTCATCATATTTTTCCTGTTTTAAATAAAGGTCTCCTAGCACAAAATAAGCTTGCAAGTATTGCACTTTGACCTTATTGAGAATTTTTTCTGCTCGTTCAAAATCTCCCTGCCCAATGCTGATTTCGGCTTCCATAATTTTAAGTTGCATGGCCTGCTGGTTTTGCAGTCGGTCACTTTCGATCATTGCTGAATACTGCCAAAAAACCAAGACCGCGAGTCCGACTATTGCCAAGAGAGAAAAAACGAATCCAGCCGCCGCAAGTCCTGATCTTTTGGCTGACACGGTCGGTTCGTTATCAAGAGAAAATGCCGCATAGTTTCCTGAGGGAGAATAGGCAGGATAAGCGGGTGCGGACCCCTGTGCCTGCCGGATGGATTGCAATTGAATGCGTGCATACTTGGCTTCTTCCGAAGTTGGAAATTGACTTATGATTTGATTGTAGCGAACCATCGCATCATCCAAACGCCCCTCTTTTTTATGAAGATAATAGGCTTCCTGATAAAGTTCAATGGCTTCCATGTTTCCCCCTGAGCAAAACTTTTACCTTTTATTATAAAATGATTTTAAAAAGATGTCTGAATGAAAAGCGTCCGTATCCTCTCTATTTGACACGGAAAAATTCAATCCGCCGATTCTGTGCACGCCCGTCAGCTGTCCGGTTGGTTGCAATCGGATTTTCAGAACCAAACCCCCTGACGCTCATCCGCATTGGGTCCACACCGCGTTGTACGATATAATCTTTCACTGACTGTGCGCGCCGCAAAGATAATTTTTTATTGGAACTGTAATTTCCTTGACTATCTGTATACCCGCGGATCTCAACCATGACATCGGGATAGGCCTGGAGTGATTCATAAACCCGGTTTAAAACTTCATAGGATTCGAAAGTCAAATTCGCACTGCCCGTTCTAAAATTAACTCCTTTTAGAATCATTCGTCCCTTCTTGATCTCCTTAACCAGACGGTCCGTCGGCTTGTTATCGGGACATCCATCCTCATCCTGATAACGATTCATCGTCTCGGCTTGATTAGGGCACTTATCATTGGCATCGGCCAAGCCGTCCTTATCGTTATCTGAATCAATACATCCATCGGTATCTTCAAATTGGTCCAGATCCTCCTTTTCATAAGGACATTTATCATCATTATCCGCTATGCTATCCCCATCGTTATCAGGATCCGGACAGCCGTCTTCATCCTGATAGCCATCCCGATCTTCTTTCTCCTTAGGGCACTTGTCATTTTGATCAAAAACTCCATCTTCATCCATATCAATATGATCCGGAGAAAAAATATCCCCGTTTGGATATTCAATCTGACTCACTTCATATTTCATAAATTTCAAAAATATACTCTTATATCTGACCGTTATCATATTATCTGAATATTTAATAATTTCACTTTGGTAAGTCTTTCCTTCACGGTGATAAACCGTGCACTCCCCCTTAATAATATCATTCAAATACTTTGCCTCACCGGTAAAGACCATTGAAAAGAAAAACAAGCTAAATACGGCTACCTTCATAATTCTAATAACCGATCATTTTGAATTTGTTCTGACGATCTCAATTAATTGGCTCTAAAAAATTCAATCCGGCGATTCTTGGCGCGTCCATCCGCAGTACGATTGCTACCAATCGGATCTTTTTCTCCATAACCAACCGGCCGCAGACGTTCCGGACCAATCCCCTTGCGAAGGAGATAATTATAAACAGTTTCAGCACGTCTTTGTGAAAGGGTTAGATTAGAGGCATCATTCCCAACATTATCGGTATGCCCTCGGATCTCCACCTTTACATCTTGAAAAGCTTGCAGAGATTCAAAAACCTTATCCAAGACATCGTAGGATTCAAAGGTTAGTTCGGCACTGCCTGTTTTAAAATTGACTCCCTTAAGCACCAATCGTCCCTTCTTGATTTCTTTCACCTCTTTATCCGGACATCCATCATCATCGCGAATCCCGTTAACCGTTTCGGCATCCTGAGGACATTTATCTAAATTATCCGCAATTCCATCTTTATCATTATCGGTATCAGGGCAACCATCCTGGTCTTCAAAACCATCCTTGTCTTCGGCCACGTTCGGACACTGATCTGCGCGATCCTCGATTCCGTCTAAATCATTATCTTTTTCTGGACAGCCATCATCATCCTGAAAGTCGTCTCGATCTTCCATTTCACTGGGGCAGCGGTCCACAAGATCAGATAGACCATCCCGATCGTTATCGCCTTCAGGGCAGCCGTCCTGATCTTCAAAACCATCCGAATCTTCTGCCTCCAGAGGACATTTATCCTTCGCATCTACAACCTGATCACGATCATTATCTTCCTCTGGACAGCCATCCCCATCTTCAAACTCATCCATGTCCTCTGGGATATTAGGACAAGCATCCCGTTTTCCGGCAATTCCATCCTTATCCGGATCCTGGGGAATTAATGAGACAACTGAATTCAATTTCATGCCCATACCGAATTCAGGAATAATCTGAGTCGCATATTGCCGGTAAAAATCCTTCTTATCTTGTTTGATCCAGGTGAGCGGGTTGTCTTTTGTCCAACTGCCATATTCATAGGAAAGCCCTTTTTCAAAAAAGAAGGTAAGCGATAACCCCAGTGGCGAGGTCAATGAAAGTCCGGTGGTAATTTTAAGAGGAGACTTAGCCAGATCAAGTTTCTTACTAAACTCTGTTTCACCCCAAAAATCAGAAAAGATCTTAACAAAAGGAACCGGAAAAATCTCAATACCGCTAGCCCCAATTAATACGTTTTCCATATTTATACTGCCGGTAAACAGAACGCCGTAATTAACGTGCCATCGCAGGGGTATTCTATTCCTCAATTTACTAAAATCAAAAGTCCAGAGCATCAGGCCGCCGGCGCTAAATTCCCGTGAAGTATAGAAAGTGGTAGGATCCTTGGCTGTATTAACATAGTCATAATCGTGTGCTTGTATCTCTGCCTTTTTAGTCGTTCCCACTAATGAATCTAACTGCAAATCATAGAATTCTTTATCTGGTTTTTCCTTAATCGCCTCACTGATATAATAGTTGTGCCGCGGAAACAATCCCTTGCCTTGGGTGCCGGTCGGGATATTCAAAATTCCTTTATACGCCATCTCAAAAAAACCTGGATGCGGATAAGGTGGATATTGGAATTTAAAGGAAAGTTCCAGATCTCCGAAACCGGTGGCAAATAACATTTGCTGACGGTCACCAAAATCACCGTAGAATGGCACATTCGCAGAAAATTCAAAAAAATCCGTTATCCCGTAAGTAAGACCCGCGTTGATATTAAACAGGGTCGGTTCTTCTGTTAAGAGGGTATCAAACACAGTATCAAAAACAATAATCCGGATATCTGAATTTTGAATATTGATAGACCGGCTGGTATCTTCTTTGGTCATCCCTAAGAGGTAGCGGGGATCGTTCGAATAATCAGTATAAAGATGGAAGCCCACTCGACCTTTGCCAATGGTTTGTGCTGAAAAAGTATTAACCAATCCCCGCTGACCGGTACGCGTCAGGGTAATTAATTCATCATCACTGGCAAAGAGAGAAATAAAACTAAAAAATCCGATTAAGAATCTTGCACTCATCATTAATAAAATTCCGTTAGAATTTATCGATCGGAATAAGAATCGCATTGCCTTTGAGGAATCTTCATTTAATTAAATCCAACATGTCTCGCACCGCACGTTCCATTCCGACCAGGACGGCCCTGCTAATCACCGCATGGCCGATATTCAATTCTTCAATATATGGAACTTTTGCAATCTCTCTTACATTTAAATAGTTTAATCCATGGCCAGCATTCACACCCAATCCCAGACGGTTGGCCGTCAGCGCTGCATCTGTAATCTTCTTAAGCTCATCTCTTTCTTGCATTCGATCGCTGGCATTCGCATAAGAACCCGTGTTAATTTCAATATAATTAGCTCCCACTTTAGCACTCACCTTGATCTGATTAATATCCGGATCAATAAACAAACTCACGGGGATATCATTACTTTGTAAATCCTTGACCATCGCTTCCACTTCCAATAAATGATTCACTACGTTAAGCCCCCCCTCCGTAGTGAGTTCCTGGCGTTTCTCAGGAACAAGCGTAACCATATCCGGTTTTAATTGAATCGCTTCTTGAACCATCGTCCGGTTAGATCCAGTTTCAAGATTGAGATGAGATTTAACAAGTTGTCTGAGCAGTTTGACATCCCGTTCTTGAATATGTCGTCGATCTTCACGTAAATGACAAGTAATCCCATGTGCACCCGCCAGTTCTGCCAGAGCCGCAGCTAAAATAGGATCAGGGTCTGCCCCCCGTCGGGCCTGACGGACAGTTGCCACATGATCTATATTAATACTTAATCGTACCATTGGGAGTCAAATAAATCAATTAAAAATATTTAACCAGACTCGAAACAGAGACAATTTGCATCCCCTCGGCTTGAAGTTGAGGAATCATTCTTGTGAGCGTTTCTAAAGTCCGCTTTCGGATATGTCCGATAAAAATGACTGAACCGTTTTTTTTAGCCATCGCCGCATATTGCACCAATTTGGCCTCAATCTGGCGCACCTCATCTACATCATCGATAAAGCCGGCCGAGACATTAGTGGGACAATTCAATGTTTTGGCCACGGCCAGAACCACCGAATGGGGCGTCGTCTGACTATCAATAAAGAATTTATCCAACTCCTTTATCGTCTTAAGGACATGATGCATGACTTCAGGGTCTTCCGTGGCTCGCGATCCCATATGATTATTAAAGCCCACTGCTTTGGGAATGCTCTTAAGAGCGCGCTGAAGATTCGTCTCGATTTCTTTCTTAGAGTGGTGCACCAGAATAACCCCGGGCCCTGGATCCTGAAAAGGATAGTTTTTTGGTTCCATCGGCAAATGAATCAAGATATCCTTTCCTTGCTGTATAGCATAGTCTGCCAAAAATTTTACTTCTGATTTCCCTGGAATAATCGCCGCTGTAATCGGAAAGGGAAGATTTAAGAAACGTTTTGACAATTCTTCTGAATGCAAACCAAAATCATCAATGATAACGGCCATTTTGACTCCGGCATATTTAAAACGGCTGTCCTGAATTAAACTTATTTCTAATAGTGGAGACTGCTGATAAGAGACCACCACATCCACTTTTTTTTCATCGTTACTGATCTCACTCCGAACAACTTCGGCTTTCGAGGCGGTAACGGCCTGAGTCACTGCGAGTACGAAGGTTTGAATCGGTTGCGCATTATTTACTGAAACTTCATACCGCGTAACCTTATAAGGCTGTTCCGCGCTTACTCGCAGTCTCTCTGTAATTTTAATGTTTTTTTCATTGACTCCAAGCGGGATCAGGGCAGCAATGACCCTTGCCTGCACGCTTGGAGGGATAATCGCAAAACCCTCTTCATCAAACTCTCCCTGCCCTAAAAACTCTTCAATTTCCTGAACAGCCCGTTGCAAAGTCTTTATCGCGGGGCCTTTTTTCAAAGAACGAAGAAACTGCGAATCTCTCTGAACCGTCCCTTCTTCCACCCGGTCGATTGTAATCGGGCGGCTTAAGTGATTCAGTGAATCATCCCCATCATTCCGCTCCGCTTCACTCGCCATCTTTGGCAAGGGAACTGAGGGCGAGGAGGAGAGTTTAAAGAAAATAAGTCCGGCAATTCCCAATAACGAAAGTATCCAAACAACTTTTTTAATTTTGGAATTGCCGCTTCTGTTATTGCTCATGACCTCCGCTGTCAGCTAAAAAACTGAACCTTCAACTTTGCCTTGGATAGACCTTGCGAAAAAGCCGATAAAAATCATGCATCGTTAAATTTTCTGGACGCAGCTGCAAAGTTTGATCTTCATCTGAGAGGGGCTGAACGGCAGCCCATCCTGGCTTCAAATATATACGATCCTTGATTTTCTTCCGCCGTTGTTGAAAGAGATTGCCAATCCAGTCAAAAAATACATCTTCCATTTCAATCGGTAACTGACGGGATTCTCTCAATTTGAGCTCCACAACTGAAGATTTAACTCTGGGTTGAGGGTAAAAAGCTTGGGCCGGAATATTGAATAAAATTTTAGGTTCCGAAAAATGTTGTACAAACAGTGAAAAATAGCCGTAATTTTTTTGATTAACTCGGGCCACCATCCGCTCGGCGACTTCTCTCTGTATGGTAAAATAAGCTTGATTAAAAATTGAAGGACTTCGTAATATTTTACGGATCATCGCCGTCGCACAGTTATAGGGCAAATTTCCAACGATTTTCCATGTTTTTTCTTGGGGTAAATCCTCCCACTTAAGCGTTAAAAAGTCATGCGGGACAATAATTTCTCCATACCTTTCTGAAAGGTACGGAGTCAATCGATAATCAATTTCAAAGGATCTCAGGCGGGTTGTTTTTTTTAAAATTATTTCGGTTAAGAATCCCAGGCCTGTTCCAATTTCAAGGACCGGTTCATCCACGCTCAGATTGAGCGCGGCCCCGATCCGTTGAAGATAATAATCATGAAACAAAAAATTCTGGCTGAACCTTTTTTTGGGAACTATTTGCAACTGGTGAAGAAGTGCCCGTAAATTCTCTCTTGTCAATGGAATAATTTATTTAACGCTCAGAACAGTGTTGTATCTTTCTTTATTTTTCAAAAGGTCAAGTGCTGCCAGAATCTGTTTGTCTGTTTTTATAGCCACTTGATAGTTTGCTTCTTCACCATAGCTGTCACCGAGGATCTCCATCCTGAGCCGGAGCTTAATGACCTCTTGGCCGTCATAAAAATCATTTTCCTTCTCCCGTTCAGCAACAGTTTCTAACTGATCAATCATTTGTTTTAAGCCTGATTTTTCAAAATTTTGTCTCATTTCTGTAATTTCTTTTTTCTGGTCTGCTGTGGCCTGGGCCATCAGGCTGTCGTTTTTCGTCACAGCGGTTTCGTCCATAAAATAAAGGGCCTTTAATTCATTAATTTTCTGTTCGGTATTGGTGTTATATTTAAACTTTTCAGTTCTTAAAAATTCTTTGAATTCATTAAGGAGATTTTCATCCACATCAAAGTCAATCGGAATGCGAATTTTATTTTTCCGACATTCCGCCACATATTTAATTCCAAATTTAAAATACATCGACTGCTGCAAGAGGACCAGATCCAACTTTTTAATTTTTAATCCCTCCACCTCCAGATCCGGGGTTATTCCCCCTCCTCCATAAACCTTTCTCTTCCCCTTGGTATAAAAAACTTGATTTGTGTCTGATTTTTGCGCATTTTTGTCTTTGTCCTCAACAGCCTCTTCATCTTCCTCTTCATCCCCGTTTCCAAGTTTATTAATACAACGCCCGCTGGGAGTGTAATAATATGCTGTTGTGAGTTTCAAGGCATCTTTATCTCGTGTAATAGGAATAATGGTTTGAACTGATCCTTTCCCGAAAGTTGTTTTCCCAAGAATAACTCCGCGATCCCAATCCTGAATAGCCCCTGCTACAATTTCTGAAGCACTGGCACTCCCCTCATTGATCAAGACCACCAACCGCTTATTTAAATCCAAGAGCGGTTCCTCACTGGAATTATATTCATGGTTTTGGGTCTCATTCCTCCCGCGAGTATAAACCACCAATTGTCCGGATTTCAAAAATTGTCCGGATACGGTCACCGCCTGTGCCAGCAGCCCACCCGGATTACCGCGCAAATCGAGAATCAAACTTTCCATCCCCTTACCATTAAGTTCCTGCAATTTTTTGGCCAATTCCTCTTCAGTATTCTGACTGAAGGCTGTCAGTTTTAAATATCCTATTTTCCCATCAATAATCCCCGCAAAAGGCACACTCTTAATTTTGATAATATCCCGCACAATACTATAATTAAGAATTTCGGTAACACCGACCCGCTGGATAGCAATGTTTACGGCAGTCCCCTTCTTCCCCCGCAGTTTATTCACTGCATCATCCAAGGAAATCCCCTTTGTCGGGACACCATCTATCTCAATAATTTTATCTCCGGCTTGCAGACCGACTTTGTAGGCAGGAGTCCCTTCAATAGGTGAAATCACAGTTAAATCTTTATCCCGTATTCCAATCTGAATTCCGAGCCCTCCGAATTCTCCTTTTGTATGGACCTGAAGACTTTTATTAGCCTCCTCATCAAAATAAGCTGTATGGGGATCTAACCGTTTACGCAGGCCATCAATTGCAGACATCACCAGTTCTCGGGAATCCATCTCCTCGACATAGTGTTCTTTCACATTTTTAATAATATTGTTGAAGAGAATAATACTTTCGTAAAGATTATCGTTCTTGGCTTGAACATAGTCAAAAATCCACCCGCCCGCCAACAGGAGGACAATGACGGAAGTCATGAAGAAACGAATCCGTCTCTGGGTTATCATAGTTTTCCTTTGTCTAAAATTGTTTTCATTTTCTTTTCGATTAAAAATTGCACTTCTTCAATGGGCAGGACTCCATTAATTTTATAGATACGCCGAGGTTCCTCTCTCGCCAGCCGTTCATATCCCTGACGGACCTTGTTTAAGAAAACATTTCCCTCTTGCTCAAGCCGGTCTGCGGTTTTACCGGCTTTTTGAGAGCGCCGTACGGATTCCTGAACGGGGATATCCAAAAGGAAAGTAATGTCCGGATGCACTCCTTGACAAGCAATTCGATTCAATAATTTAATTTTTTCAAGGGACAATCCCCGCCCAAATCCCTGATAAGCAAAAGTTGCATCCGCAAATCGGTCAGAAACAACAATTTTCTTTTCATTTAATACCGGAAAAATTATTTCTGCCACATGTTGGGCACGACTCGCCAAGTATAAATAAATTTCAGTTAATGAATTAAAATCATCTAATTCAGGATCCAGAAGAATGCTGCGAATTTTTTCACTAATCCGAGTTCCGCCCGGTTCCCGGGTAACGACTACAGAATATCCTTTCTTTTCCAGAAATTCTTTTAACCGTTTCGTTTGCAATGTTTTGCCGCATCCATCAATCCCTTCCAAAGTAATGAACAATCCTCTATGCTTAGTTTGAGTCATATCCGATGGGCAAATAACAACGGAGAGGGAGAGATTCGAACTCTCGAGCCAATTGCTTGGCTACACGCTTTCCAGGCGTGCTCCTTCAACCACTCGGACACCTCTCCATTCAATAACATCATGATTCCGAAGGATCACCGTGGAAAGTCGTTTATCCGATGCTCGTAATTTTTTAGGAGAGGAGAGGATTTGAACCTCCGGTCCCGCATAACGGGACAGCGGTTTTCGAGACCGCCCCAATCAACCGCTCTGGCACCTCTCCCGATTATTAAAATTGTTTCCAAAAATAGTCCTCAACGCTGGGAATAGCAATTTTTTTTCTGAAAATAGAGTGCTTTTCCACTGACCTAAATTCAGGATATCCAAAAAAAATATAAATTTTGGGTAAATCTCATGCTCAACTTTTCGAAGGATCGTTACCCTGAAGAATTTTTTTTCTAATGCGGTCCATTGTTTCGGGGACGATTTTACTATATTCTTGATTGTGTAGTAGCTGAAAAAAATGGATCCCCCTTAACCCTTAATTTAAGAGGTCCCGTTCTCTTTAAAAAAGCGTTTACAAAAATTTTCAAAATAATTCGATTTCAAACTCAATCTGTTGTATATTGTTGATATTGAACACAATAAGCATGGAAAAGTACATGACCGCTAAAAAATTTTATATTTTTCATATTTTATTTATGATTGGGCTACCTATCCATCTCACTGCCCAAAATTATCTTACATTGTTAAAGACCATCTCCGGCGATACCATCTGGAAGCAGGGAGTCCTCTATCAGCCCCAAAGCACTGATTTGACTATCCAGATTAAGGCCTTTGGCAGTACGGATACCACCAGTGCCCCGGTAGATGTTTACTTTGTTATTGATCACAGCAATTCCATGACAAATTATGATCAGGATCCAACCTGTACAGATCCACGGCGTGTAGATTATGCCAATGCCGCGGCCCAAACATTTATTGACTCGCTCAGTTCCGATGACCGTGCCGCAATTCTTTATTTTTGGGGAGATCCGAAGGTAACGCCCTGGCCCTTTCAACCGCTTACCAATGATAAGGCTGTCTTAAATAACTTCCTACAGGATAAAAAGACTGTTTCGGGGACATATCTGCGCGAAGCCATTATCCAGGCTTGTGATTATATGAAGGCAACTCCCCACAACGGCCGCATCCCAGTTATTATTGCATTGACCGATGGTAACCAAAGCGGCGGCATGACAAAAGACACAACAACTTCCCTCAATGCCATCACCAGCGCCTATAATAGTAATATCAGAACTTATGGAATCGCGCTGGGCAGTAATGAACCCTACGAATTAAGTGGACAAAGTTGTGTAAGTAAAAGTGGTGGCTTTAATTACACTTTTATGATGCAAGTCGCTCGGCATGGCCAAAATGATTATATCAATACCCCGCCCAAGGGTTACTATGCCTCGGCCACAGGTGCCGATTTAGCGGGAATCTATCTCGAGATCGCCCGGCAAATCCGCAATACCGTTGCCCAGCAACTGGCCAGCGGTGAGCATATGATTTTTGACTCAGTATACAGCTACATCCGTGTTAACAGTTCGAATCCCGGTCCAAACAATACCACATCCATCCCCAATACGAATTTGAGTGTAATTTCCTGGGATGTCGATGCAATAAAAGTTGACAGTACTTTTGAAGTTATCTATAATATCTCTTCTGTTCGGGCTGGTTACCTTCCCACCAATGTCGCCAGTCGCAGTTTGATCCAGTATCTGGATCCCGCCACCGGCACCCGTAAAGAACTGTATTTTCCGCAAACCTTCGTCTTTGTCATGGATACGCTCAATTCCGATCTGATCAGAATTAACGATGCGGTCCCGATTGATCACCAACAGATCACGGTTATTATTGATACGACTCATTTCAGCACAATCTACGCTGTGGATTCTATTTTTATTTATTATAATTCCGCTGGATTTATCACCAATTTTAACGATCCCAGCCGAAGGAGTTTTAGATTCACAGGCTCCGAATCCTACCTGATTGATGGACTAACTGAAAACACCCTCTATTACTTTACCCTCTCTGTTCGCAATGTAGCAGGCCACCATAGCACCCTGATTGGGGATTATGACCACGGTGATACCGCCCGCACCTTATTTCAAACGGGTCAGGCCACTGCTTTACAATTGATCTATGTTACCGACACCGCCAGCAATGCCTATGTCCCTCTGCTCGATTTCCCTTTTGAAAATCTATTTCCGCCGGATTCTTTGCGTTACATCGGCGCATTCGTCACCGATGCTTATGACAATCCGGCTGACGATGGAACAATTGTCCGATTCTTCCGGTCGAATGGTGAATTTCTTGCTGATCTTCAGTCCTTAAACGGTTTTGTCAAGTTTGGATATATAATTCGGTCTGGATTAGATACCCTGTCAGGACAAGTTTTAAACAACGCCTCGGCCAACGATCGTGCGTTGTTCCGGGGAGCATTGGAGGGATTTCAATTGATCCTGTCAGCCAACCCGGTCTTCCCTTTAAATTCAAATCAGCGCATTCAGGTCACGGCCGGGACCGTTTTCCCGATTTACCTCTTTCTTGTAGATATCAAAACGAATGCTCTACAGGATACCCAGGCCAATGTTATATTAACATCAAGTGACCCGGGACACACCAGTTTTGATTCTCTCCAGTTTTTTTTGAATCCGCTCGGACAGGGCTCAACCTTGCCAATCCATTTTTCAGCCACGACCCAGCCCGGAAGCGTGGCCGTTTTCTGGGTTCGTTCTACGCGGGCGCAGAACAATTTGCAGATTTTGGTGGGAACTGTCATTAATTCTAAAAATATACAGGGAATCAAAAACAATATCTTTATTGCAGCGGATAATGTCCAGTGGATTAAAGTTGTAACCCATCAACCGGCACGCTTGGACACTTTTTCTGTTACGGACAGCTTGAGAGATTCGACCATCTATTTGGATCAAAATGGGACCGCCCGCTTGTCCCATACCGTCTATGCCGCCGGCTATGACCGTTTCGGAAATTTCAACCAACTTGTACCGGCCAAGTGGACCAGCAGCGAACCCCGTTTTAACATTCTCTTGAACAATGCAACAGGCTATGATTTTCGGGTAACCACTTATGGTCAGGGTCCGTTACAGATTGCCTACAATGGAATTAACGGACAATCCGGTACGCTGACTGTAAAAGATAAAACTTCACCGCAGATTCTTAAGGCCTGGACTAAAGATGTTGACGGCAACGGTTTTCTGGATCAAATCGTGCTGTCCCTTTCTGAAGGAGTCCTTCTGAATTATGCAGTCATGGCCTCGGCAAGTCTTTCTCTGGTTGGAAAAACTGATTTAAATAAAACGATCACCTATACGATTGATACGATCAAAACCACTGGACAAGATATCTTGATGATTCTCAAAATCAGAAGTTCGGGTCAATTCACCGATACCGATGTTCTCCCGACAATGACCGTTAGTGCTGGCCCGACAATGATCCAGGATTCTTCCGGTAATTTTTTAGTCCCGGGTATCTTTACATCGATTACCGATAGTGCCGGTCCGGTGATTGATAGTGCGATCTTTGACAATCGTTCGACTTCCGTAAAATCAGACGACAGGATCACCGTCTTCTTCAGCGAAAAAATAGTTGCCTTCCGCGCTATGCCGAGAGATAGTTCCCACCGAGTTTTCTATATTGATAACCCTAACACGAATGGAAATAAATTGACCAGCAAAAAGACCGATTTTTTGTTTAATCCATCCCCTGCCATCGAGGATCTGATCATCAATAATAATCCGTCCGTTACGCTTGAAACCGAACTGATGACGATTATTCCATTTTTTGACCGGATTCAGATCATCAGTAATGGTATTTTCAGTTTTCTGCTGGATATTAACGGGAATCGGCCTCATCCAAACAATCGGAAAATAGAGATAAAACTGACGAGCTCCGGGGAGCTAATCCGTGATTTTATTACTTATCCCAATCCCCTGGTCCTCCGCAGGGATGTAATGTATGTAACCTATAACTTGTTTGAATCCGCATCAAACATTAAAATTTATATTTTCTCCAGTACAGGAGAGCGGGTAAAATCATTCAGCCTCGAGGGGAACTCTGACAACGACTATATCAATAAATATGTTGATCCTCAAGACCCGGGCAAAGGTCTGAGAACGACCAAAAATTTCGCTCTCTGGAATGGCACAAACGAAAACGGTCGCTGGGTCGGCCCGGGTGTATATATCTGTAACTTGTTTGCTAAATTTATTACAGGACAGCAGACGCACATGAGTTGGAAAATCGGAGTGCTGGAAGAAGAGTGACTCGTTACATTGAATCTCTTCCCGTATATCGAAATTCCTGCTGCCTGTGGTAGGCTCGAGCCTAACTCTTTTTAATTGAACGGAAACGTATAATAGTCGCTATTTTGCTGAGTGGATAGTCACGGTCTTGTTTCAGGACAGATGCCACTTTTTCAATAAACTGTCAACTTAATTACTCCCCTCTCTCCCACCAGAATCTCGTCACCCCAGTTGGGGTCCCGAACCACACATATTCCCCGTCCACAGCAATGCTTTGCACTTTGTTATCAATCAGGCCATCCTCTTGACGATAGTATTTCCATTGGCCTTTCTTCTTTAAATAGCATAAAACTCCCTCATCCAGGGCGATCCAGAGTCGATTTATATCGCCATCGATACCATAAATGGGTGCGTCCTCAAAAGGTTTAGCCATCGGCACCTGAGCCCAAGTGTGATCTTCCAATCTCAGAAAAAAAAGTCCCACCTGCGTCCCGATCCAGATTCGATCATGATCCAAAAACAACGATGAACAAATCCGATCCTTGAGAATGGGAATATCCCCCAGAATTTGCCATCTCCGGCGGGTTTTATGAAAAATGCAGAGCCCCTCCTGGGAAGCAACCCAGATCAAGGTATCCTTGACTTGGATATCTAGAATTTCCCGATTCTCTAAAAATTTTGCACTGTTGAATGAGCCCTGTTGCATATTGAGCATCCCCATTCCCCGCACGGTACCGATCCAAAGCAGAGAGTCATCTTGTGTCAGCACTGTAATATTATTGTGCGGCAGCTCTGTAAAGTGTTTCCACTGTTCATTCTTCTTTTCAAATCGCAGCAGTCCTCCCCATGTTCCAAACCAAATAAAATCCGGAGTCACACAAATGGAAGTTACATTGTTATCGGTAAGACCCGCTGTGAACTGTGATGAATAGTGAGTCCAGAGTTTTTTTTTGTGGTTAAATCGTGTAATTCCTGCTGACTGATTAACTCCCCCAAACCAAATGTTTTCCCCATCAAAACCCATCGCCGCAACATTACTTTCAATTAAGGAATATGGCATCTTTTCTAATTTCTGCATATGTAGAGATCCCTGATACAATCCGTCGCCCCAGGTCCCAACCCAGATATTAGAAAAACGGTCAGCCATAAAATCAGAAATCCGGAAAATACGGGAATAATTGTCACGAATTACTCCGTCCTCCGGCATATATGAAAAGTTATCATTCATGTAGAGCGGTATGGCAGGCAAATTTTTTTGAGAAAAAAAAAGGGCGGGATTAAGGTGGCTGATAGGGACAGATTCAAAATCATTAAAATAGGGATGATACCGTTCAAGCCCGGTTGGTGTTTTGATCCACAAGATCATTTCTTGTTCATCGTAATATAATCCCTCGACTTGATTCTCATGCAGACCATTGGAGGTCGTGTAAGGCTCTTCCCAGACCCGCGTCCGGAAATTATATCGGATCAGACCTTGGGTTGTTCCTGCGTAGATGTCCTGTGGCCCCTGCACAACGGCTCGAATATAATTAAAATTCCGATATGAAACCCAGATTGTTGATTCAGACGGCCAAACCTCAAAAAAAAAATTTAAAAAAACAACCAGGGTCAGCATAGAGGCTTCACGATCTCAAAGAAAAAAAGTCGTGCATTATCGAATGATATTTCAAAAATTTCATAATCCTTTAAAAAGCCAAGAAATTCTTGCCAATCAAGCAGTATTTTTATTGTTTTGTAACCTTTAATTTAGCGTCCCCATCGTCTAGTGGCCGAGGACTCCAGATTTTCATTCTGGCAACGGGAGTTCGATTCTCCCTGGGGACGATTATTGTCCTGCAGTTTTATACCATTTCTGCTAAGCAAACTCTATTTCAATTCCTCCCTCAACTCGAATAGCGGTTAACCTGAGCGGAATCTCGCTCTCTAGACTTTCCTTAAGCCATCCTTCGATTTTAAGCAGCGAAAGCCCCAATCTCCCGCTACGGAACTGTACCGGGAAATCTTTTTTAAAAAAAGTCACAACCGTAAGTTCCGCCGCTTTTTTTAAGATCAGCTGGATTAATCGCCAGGAAACCCCTTTTAAAAATCCCAGTTGTTCAATCTCTACCCATAAATAGTGCTGGGAGACTTCAAAACGCTTAAAACTAAAAACAAATTCAAAATCGGGAATCCAGCGTTTTTCAAAAACAATATTGATTGGAAAACAGATCTTGTCCTTTAAAAATTGAAGGCGTTGCGGGAAAAGACGAAGGGAAATTTCTCCCAGAGGTGAACTAAACTGCAGATCTTTTTCTCCAATTCCGGAAATTTTTAATAATTTTTGGATAAATACTTCAGAAATCGAAATCTTGTTCTCCACACGTCTCCGTTCAGATCTTTGGCTTAGACCGTTCTCAAACGAGACCGTGCGAAATCTTTTACAGCCTGCCTCAATTCTGAATAAATAGGAGTCACCTTATCCAACCGTGTCGCCTGCAGTATATTTAAAACTCCGGACTGTTCGCATACAATTTTAAGTTGTCCTCTTTTTTTATGAATTGCCTCTTGAATATCAACGATTTCTTTTATCTCGATGCTGCTGAGTGCAGTAATTTTATCCAGCCACAGCAAGAGTGCAGGATCTTCCTCCTGAATCAAAGTCGAGAGGACGTCCCGAAACAACTGCGGAACCCCCGAATAATTCCCCTGCATATGAACGATATAAATGCCCTCTTGTTTCTGAATGCTTATTTCCATGCCTTCCCTTGCGACAAACGGGGACAATTCCTATTTTGCCTTTAATTCCTGCCGCTCGAATTCACTTTCACTTGCATAAGTTTTGATATGACGCTTCAATCCAACTCCATCTAAAAATTCTTCTAGTTTTTCATCCACATTGATTAAAACAAACCGGCCGTTCTTTTTACGGGTCGAATTAAAACTGGAAGAAATCATGCCTACCGTAATGCTGTTGAGATAAACGACATTGAGTAAATTAATCACAAACAGACTTTTACCGGAATTTAGTAAAGTTTCAAATCGTTGATGAAACTCCTGCGCCTCTTGAAAGGAATTGGCAATCGATTCAAGATCAACAATAATATAATCCTCTTTTTCTCTGACTTTTATTTTCATATTTTAGCCTTTGCCCTAAACTCGACCTCGCTTGAAAAATGTTCGACCATTTGTAACAACCCCATCATCCGCATGACATTGAGCACATGAATACTCGCTCCAAAAAAGACCAATTCTGCTTCTTTCTCCTGAATCCGGTTATGACACAGAACCAAGTGCCCTAATCCACCGCTGTTAACATAGGCCAGTTGAGAAAAATCGAGTGCGATGGAGCGGCATCCGCTTCCCAGGATTTCGTGAATTGTTTTTTGGAAACGATCGAAATCACTTGGATTTTTAAAATCACCCACGATTTCGATCACCTGATACTTTCCGATCCCCCGTCTAAAAAATTCAACATCCATAGAAAATCAGCCTAACTATAAATCTTCGGACCGCTTGTTGCTCAAAAAATTATTTAATTTTTACTGCCAACATGGTAATATCATCGCTTTGTTGAATTCCATCAGTAAAGGTTGTCAATTCCTTCTTAAGACGGTCAATGAAGTGAGGCGAAGAAAGGTTTCCATTTTTTTCAACAAATTGATAAAGGTGAGCATCGCCGAACATTTTACTCTCACGACTTCGGGCTTCGTTAACACCATCCGTATTTAAGAGTAGCAGATCCCCCGCTGCAAGCTTGACCGTCATAGACTCTATTTTCGATCTAAAAAAATCTGTATCACTGATTGCCAGGGCTAGACCATTCGGTTTATAAATTTGCATACGTTTTGTTTTTTGTTGATAATGAAGTAATGGTAAGTGGCCCGCATTGGCCATTTCCAAAGAATTATTCTTAACATTGATAATAAGGTAGAGCATGGTCACAAACATATCCAGTTGTACATTCGTTCTTAAAATCTTATTCATATTGGAAAGAACTTCAACCGGGGAAAGATTATCTGTAACTTTTTCACGTAGCAAACTGCGTGTCAGGGTCATCACCATGGCTGCGGGAATACTCTTTCCCGAAACATCGGCAACGACCACTCCGAGATGTTGTTTATCCACCCAAAAAATATCGTAGTAATCCCCACCAACGGTACGGGCCGATTCATAAAAAATATTAATCTCCATACTGGGAATCTGAGGAATCTCTTTAGGGAGCATGGCATTTTGAATTTTTTGGGCAATCTTTAGTTCATGCTCGAGTGTCTTTTTTTCTACCAGTTCGTCAACGGCATTTTTTAGTTGACTGGTCATCTGATTGAAAGCGCCAGCCAACTGCCCGATTTCATTCCGCGAACGTATATCGATTTTATACTCCAGATGCCCCTGTCCGATATAACGGACACCCCGAGTCAATTGAATAATCGGCTTCCCGATATAAGTCCCCAGCATAAAGGAAGTAAAGAGGCTGAGCAGCATCACTCCCATAGCGATAAACACTATCTTCTTACTGGCATTCCGCACAATATCCACGATATACTTTCTCGAAAACTGGGCATAAATATTGCCCAACATCACTTCCTGATGGAGAATCGGAATTTGTATGAAATAATCCTCTTTAAGGAAGTAAAATTTTTCTGCCGTCATTAAAAAAGGTAAGGAGACCGGGATAAGGCCATCTGGAAAAATAAAAGTTTTCCCGACTTTTAAGACATCGGTATGCCCGATGATCTTATTCTTATTATTGACGATCGACACTTCATGGAATTCATTGTTACGGCGCTGGAAGTCCGCAACCTGGGCCGAAAGGGACAAAACATCCGTTTCCGTTTGCAGAACATCATTTGTACTGCTCATAGCCAGTCCGCGGCTTTGTTCCAAAATCCGTTTTTCGACCTCCAGCGTCAATGAGGATTTTTCATGATTGATAAAAAAAGTGCTGATCAACACAACAATGAACAGGACCAGAAAAAACACAGCACTGCCGAACTGAACATTGAGATTAAATCGAAGACCCTCCAACCATTTAAGAACCGCAGCTTTATTGACCACGTTCGATCTCCTTAATCTTCTTGATCCGGGTGTTGGCCTTTTCGAGATACATTCGCGACTTTTCATCCAGGGGATCGACCACCAGAGCTTTTTCCCATTCCTGAATAGATTTTTCTAAATTATTTTTCACATACTCCCGCATTCCCGAGAGTTGATAGAACATGACGAGTCGATCTCTCACTTTTTCAAAAGTTGAATCATTGGAGTAAACAAATTCCATTTCACCAATGGCACGGTCAAGCTGATCTGTTTCATAAAATTTGATTCCCTGTTCATAACGGTTTCGTACTTCCATCCTAAGTTCAGCGGTCATCTCGACTCCAGGCTGTTGCGGGAAAGCCTTTCCCAAAATCGCATCTAAGAGTTGTTTTGCTTCCCGGAGAGAGGGGTCCAATCGGAGTGCTTCATTGAGTTTATGCACTATGGCAGGATGATCCGGATTCTTGCTCTTTTCCATTTTCCTAGCATCCTCAAAAAGAACCCTGGCGATCTTTTTCCGCGAAGCGGTTTCGGTTTCCGCTTCTCGGATCAAACGCTGAAGCATTTCATTTTCCGGGTCAATCTTCAAGGTCTGGTAAAGCAACTCCAAATACTTATCCGATCGCATTTCATTGCGGTAAACTTGTGCCTTTTCCAGCATCATATTAATATCTGCTCGTTTTATCTTGAGATGAGCCAAATAATTATTTTTATCAAATACTAAAATTTTCCGCCATACTTCCATAGCCTCCGGGTATTTTTTATCAACGAAATATTCATCCCCAATGTTGAGGAACCGCTGGATTTCTTTCTCCTGAATTATTGTGTCTTGAGTTTTATTCTTGGTCAAATTGACCAAACTGTCAAGCAGCGGATGCTTGGGTAATTTCTCGGCAGCCGGGATCAATTCAAAGTAGGCATCAAAATATTTTTCCCGCTCAAGAAAGAATCGTCCTTTCTCTACCGCTGCCTCCACAAGCCGGTTCATCTGTTCGCTCTCCAACGCGACTTTGGCCTTATTCAACAAATTATCAATTTCACTCATCTTTTGGCTAATCTGGGTACGAGCATTTTCATCATGGCTGGAAATCTCCCGACCCAGATCAACGGCATATTGGAAATAGAATAAAGCCCGATCATAATTCTTATTCTCAAATTCTTTGATTCCCTTTTGCAGGTATTCATCCACGAGGATAACGCTCTTTTCAGAAAGCTTTTTTTCTAAAGTCAATATTCTCTGGTGACTGACCTTTTGGCGAAGCTGTTCAATACTTCTGCCGAATTCATAGCTCAGAGAAAAATGATGCGTTCCTCCCACATACTGGTCGCGGTAACTGAAAGCATAGTCAAAAGTCAAAGTCGCTAAACGCCCTCCAGCCCCGATTCCAAATAAACCCGGAGTATATCCCATACGGAAAGAGAGCATCTCATACAAACGATATTCCAAACCCATGGCGACTTGAAACAAGTCCCAATTTTTCAAGGAAAAATCAGATTTCTTTTTATCCAAATTCAATGCAAGAACCAGTTTGTCATCCAGTTTCCAGGAATACCAGCGTCCCAGAATTAGAGAAGGGTAGAAGGACTTCGAAATCCCTGCTGAAAATTTAAAGGGATAAGTCTGAGCGGTTTGAATCAATTTCAGATTAGGTTCAAGAACATTTTTGAATGAAAGTCCGAAACTTGAAGATTTTAGAAGATGGAATTGCTGATACTTGCTTTCGGGCGTTTTAATCATGAATCCGAGATCCAAACCCACTCCCGCATCCGATACGGGGTTCGGTTTTGGATCAGCCTCTTGGGTTACGTATTTAATCATGAATCCCGATGCAAGCCAGGAATACCGGTAGGCATATCCCAGAAAATACTCTCCCTCACTTTGATCGAAAGTGCCGAGTGGATTGTTATTATTATCTCTTCCATCAATATCTTCCACGCCGATGCGAAATCCGCCCAAACCCATTGAACCAAAATTCAGGGTGGGGTTTAAGTAGCTCACAAAATTGTAACCGGCCCCCGCTACCAGCAATTGATGAATATAATAGCCGCTAAAAATCCTACGTTCAATAAAACCCAAGCCTGCAGGATTCCAAAACGGACTCGAACCATCATCTGCAATGGCTGTAAAGGCCCCCCCCATGGCAATGGCCTTCGCTCCGGGTCCTCCTCCGGGTTGATTCACGGTTTCCTGAGTTCCTCCCGTTCCGGTTTGCGACCAGAGACACTTGGATAAAACTGTCAAAAAATAAACGACAACGAATCCAATTGAGATGAATTTCATAAATACGTTTACCGGATCACCGATACTTTCCTTAAATATTTTTCGGTCTTCCGGGTTCCTTGCAAATAGTTCGCATAGATCATCGCGATATACACCCCGTTTAAAACTTTCTCCCCTCGTCCGTTTCGCCCATCCCAAATTTCATCTTTATCGTAGAGACCTGTTTGCTTTATGACCTCATTAAGCAAAACATGGACAAGCTCCCCCGTCAGAGTATAGATCCTGAGTGTGACTCTTGCTTTTTCGGGTAGATAGTAGATAAAATAGGTCTCTGGATGATTGGCCCCGAAGGGATTCGGATAGTTGGCATAGGACGACTTTAAGTTTGCAGGGTTAATGGCGGTTTGATTGGTTAAAATCTGAAATACCGGTGAATTATTAAAGCGGGCAGAAACCAATGTTCCAGTCTTCTCCTCTCGGCCCTGTAAGCACATTGAATCCACTAAACCCAGTTTAAAATCTCTTAGCGGGGATTGCTCCGCTATATCTAATAAAAATTCTAATTTTTTTGAAGAATTGTCAATATTTATGTCAAGGGTTGAGTCCAGAGACAACATTAAATTCCCCGAAGAAGAATAGGGCACTTCAAAAACCGCTGTATCAGAACCCGCCAGGACATAGACCCGCGGCGTAATCCAGCGTAAACTATCGATCGCTACTGTTTGTCTGTTTTTAAAATAAATGACGAGCGAAGTTAAATGAACAGAACTTGCGGTAATAGACGTTGCCGCATTCAAGAGGCCGATCCGGAAAGCGGGGACACGCTTTTGTCCAGATATGACATTCGCCGGAAGCAGAGAATCAAATGAGGTAATATGAATCCCCGATGCATTCTCAATAATCTTGAAAGCAGGACTTTTAAAAGGAAAAAACCCTTGAACCTTGGGAACCGCCCAGCCACCGTTAGCATCCACCAGAAATAGATCCTGCGCCTCAAAATGATAATCGAAACCGCCTGCTCTTTCCACATTTCCTTCGATATCTCCGAAGATTTGAATCACGATGGTGTCTTTTGCAGGAACCACGACCCTTCGCTGAGCGGAGAGAACAACCAGATCGGGTAGACTAAATTTTTTCTCAATCCCGATGGTATCGCTGCCGGTTTTTAGATAAACCGCATCAAAAATTTCCGCTGCCGTCACGAAGGAAGCGCCTTTCCCTTTTGCCTGGGGATAAGTGAAATGCAGATTCAATCCGTTAAAAATTGATGCCGCGATATGACCTAAATCTGGATTGTAAACTTTTAAAGATCCCAGTTCAAATCCCTGTTGTCCCGGAACCGCTTCTGAAGATCGGGGCGGAACATAGATAATCTCTGCTTGCCGGACAGAATCCTGGATTTTGATGAGCTCGGTCATAACGGGAAAAACCCCCATCGTATCTAATATTTCGATTTTACGGTCGGCCTTATTAATATCGAAAGCGTGAATGCGGTCAATATTATCTACAACAATTTGGAAAGGAGGCAGTTGGGAACTCGTTAACCGGTTCAACCAATACACCACTTCAATTCTTCTTTTTTGCAAACTCGATAAGACGAGAGGAAGATCAAACTCGGCATTAATCGAACCGCTGAAATTTGAGAAACTCAAGTCACTCCGGCCGTCAAAATAACGGATCTCGTCACTTTGTACGACGAGGCGGTCAAAAAGCTGCGATGCGGAATAGGTCCCACCTCCGGAATCCTGAATTTGAAAATTAATTTCAGTAAGACTGGAAAGCGAAGCTAGTCCGGAATCGGGAGAAACCAAATAGAAAAAGAGTTCAAACGCCACCACCGAATCTTGTCCCGCACTCACCGTCTGGAGACTGCGGACATTCTTTTCTATGGTGATGTACTCATCGCTATTTCGGAAAATAGTAGTCGGGGTTAGCAGAGGCAGCCCCTGTTTGACTGGAACAGATTGTCCAGCGTTAGCATCATGCGCATAAACATGGGTCAGTGAAAATTGGAGGACAGAACCTGTGCTGAAATCATCCTCCGCATCGATCAGAATTGTAACATTGGATTCACCACCTCCGGCAATCCGTACAGGTTGTCCTGAAAATTTAAAAACAAGAGTGTCAGAGGATAATAAAGAAAACTGAGTATCTTGCTGGATTTCCGGAAATCGTACAGCCTGAATATAATCCCCAAGCTGAAAACGTTGGGATCCGTTCAAAAGCATCAAAACAACCGAATCTAAAATGATATCGGTATTTTCGCTCTGTGGATTTTTAAATGTGATACTGAATAGGGCCAGTGAGTCCTCTCCGGCTTGAATCGCCTTGGGGACAAGGCTCGTTCCCGAAAATTGCAGTTCGTTCGGCAATCGCTGGACATCCAGCCGGTTCGTCGAAAATTGTAAGGGACTGGAAAAATCTGAACTGGTAATAACCAGGGATTCCTGAAAGCCGGTCTGAATGGTCATGGCGATCACTGTTTTTTGAAAATTAAATTGGCTGTTTTTAGGAAAAAATCCAATTAAAGAATCCACTCCTAAATCGGAAATCACGAATCGAAGATCATTCAAATCTTTTTGTCCGACATTCTTAATTTGCAGGGTGAGACCGTAACTCTGTCCGAGATTCACCTTCTCTCTGTTAAAACCAAAAGAGACTTCCAAACCCGTCTTTGAAATAGTCTGCGATTCTGGATTTATTATTCCGCGGTCTAAGGGACCATTATTAGATCCGCGTTTCTGAATTCCATGTAGCGGAATATACATTTGTAAACTATAATCCGTTTGCAATTGTGGATAAATATTAGTCGTAACGATAAACCGTTGGGATTGGCTGAGCTCAAATTGACCAATCCACTGCCATCCCTTTTCTTGTGAAGAAAAGGTCATGCTTCCCAGCAACGAGTCCTCTATCCCGGTCCAGCCCAGAGTCCCGCGGTCTGCAAAGAGATGAATCCCTGATGTAAAACCAGAATCTGTTGACAATGAATTTTTAATGAGTAAGAACCGCAGCGTATCGGGCTGATAGCCATTAGGATAGAGCGTAAAATCCATGATCGGCAGATTTTGATATCCGGCCGTGACTAATAAATTAGGAGACCCGTGGTTTATCACCTGTGCCGACACCAACCCATTCAGAATTCCTTCACCCGATGAATTAAGCGGCCACTCCCCAAAACGAACGACCCCTGTCTCTCCGCTCCCTACATTGATATCTTCCGCAAAAGTAAAAGAATTGGGGCCCATAATCTCGGCATCGACGGTATCTCCATCTCGTGAAAGGAAAGGATCCAAATCTACGGTAACAAATAAAGTAACCTTGCCCCCTGCCGGTACATTAATGTCAAATCCCGAAAAAGTAACGCGTCCTCCTTGAAATAAACTCTGCGCTTTTAAATCGTCTTGTGCTGAATAAGTTTGACTATTGTCCTTGTCAAGATAGAGAGATGGGTTTCTAAGATGAAGATCTCGAACCGCATCATACCCCGCAACCCCGCGTGAGATATTCTGAACGGTTATCCGTTGGAGAGTCTTAGCCAAATTGTATCCATTAAAAGCAAAGAAACTCAGGATAACAAAATTTCCGGAATCGGGGGACAGTAGACCCGTCAGCAGAGGATTGGGAAAAAATGAAATAATATCGGGTTTTATAATTTGTTGAGAAAATAGGTTCTCAACGCTACTGCCGACAGGCCCATGATTGCCGCTTGAAAAAAGCACCCCTTCTTCAGGAAGGCCCATCTTTACAATACCTCCTTCGTTTCGGATATTGGCTTTGACCCAGAATCGGCGCCCTCCTTTTGGAATAAAAATTCTTTGCGTTTTTTCCTCCCAAATCTCTGCCGCATTCCATTGCAGAGGCCCCACCAAACTTCCGATACTATCTCCTGAAAAATTTTCGGTCCAGAGGTAGAGAGGGTCCAGTACTCGCTGATCTGCCGAGCGAAAATTCCGAATTTGGAGCTGAATCATCGAATCGCTCTGCAGGCCGTTGGAAGGCAGAACGAAGTCAAAGACAAGTCGCCCGGTATCACCGCTGTTAAAAAACTGTTCTGGTATAGAATTAATTTTGATCTGTGACGAACTAATCCCATCCACAATCCAATCCGCTTGAGAGGTAATCATTGTCTCGCTGCTGAGAACAATAACCTGTTGAAAAATAAAGCTGTCTCTCAAAGCAGTCACCGAAAGTGTATCCAAAAAGGAAAGAGCTCGGGGATTGACAAAACCGGCCATAAAGAGACGGTAATTGTTCTGACTCTGTGAAAATCGGAGATTGAGACCTGAAAACTGGATACGGCCGTTTCTTAAACTTCCCCCGCCCAGTTCCGTATCTTGCGATTCTTCAAAAACACCGTCACCATCATCCTGGTAGAGTTTCAGCACAGAATAAGCACTATCCATTACTCCAGCTGGAACAGGCCTTAAGCGTGTACGAGGGGGGTGATAAAATACGGCTCCGGTTAATACTTGATCTTGTTGGTAAGTACTGGTCATTTCCAAATCGAGTAAAAGAATCGATTGAGTATCTGGGATGAGTATTTTAAAACCGAGCGGATTTGCCCGAATAAGAATATTTTGTATAATCGAGATAACTTGTGCGAAAGGATTAGACAGGGGCTGCTCAATCGGTCCTGTAATCCCTGATCGATATTGAAGCCCGTATAAGGGGATTTGCAATCGAACGGAAAATTGATCACGCGGAAGT
>Ga0247727_10001578_pt1 | contig 53629 bp, 42 predicted proteins | sample WisWelCaveWW1625_FD_202498 | JGI IMG/M metagenome (GOLD analysis project Ga0247727, IMG submission 202498) | Biofilm microbial communities from Wishing Well Cave, Virginia, United States - WW16-25 | ecosystem: Environmental > Aquatic > Deep subsurface > Groundwater > Cave microbial mat | place... | reverse complement strand
TATTCAACCCGACAGACAATAACGAGATCCTCAACCGCATCAACACGCTGGCACCAAATGTAGCTCCGCAGTGGGGGAAAATGCAAGCGGATCAAATGCTTGCGCATTGCCATGTCGCGATGCAAACAGCGTTTGGCGATGTGAAGCTCAAACGATCGTTGATGGGAATATTTATTGGCGGTATTGCCAAGAAACAGCTCATTGGTTCGAAGCCGTTTAAACGAAACCTGCCCACCGATAAACATTTTGTTATTCACGAACGCCATAATTTCGATGAAGAAAAGGGTAAGCTTACAGGTCTCGTTAAACGGTTCGTGCAGCAGGGACGCTCGGCGATCAGCAGCGACCCGCATCCGTTCTTCGGCAAGCTGACAGTGGATGAGTGGGACAATCTCATGTGGAAGCACCTCGACCATCACCTCAGACAGTTTGGAGCGTAAGCGCTTAATCTGTACTCCCTTGACACTCGACCAAGGGATTGTTATATTGCGGGAGTTTGAGAATTGGCGGGGATGACATATCTGCACATTTTCTAATGTTAATATATTATAAGGATAGTTATCCATAAAGAAGATATACACATCCCGTCCCGATGCATCGGGACGGGACAAGTATTGTCGTCTATCTGCCCTATAGCGGGTGGCTAAACGACATAAGTCATAGTTACACTAGTTAGGCGGCAGCAACACTCCAATAAGATCTATTGAAGAACGTAATATTGGCTCGGCATGTACAAGACTAAAGACCTGATAGGTGGCATTCTGAGAGAAGAGTGGGAATCTAGTAAGAATAGCTTACGGACTGGTCTTCTCATCCCCGTCGCAACGTTCATCATAATAGCTGGAGTGTTTCTAATTCTATTCTTCATGTTATCACCGTCAATGATTTTGTATTACTTGATTGGAGGACTTGCACTAGACGAACGAACTCTGACGCCCCTAATTTCACTTAGCCAGAGTTTACATGATCAAATCTTTAGCAATTTCGGAAGCCTTTGTGTCACTGGTTACTTGTTGCTTCTCTCACTTCTAATTGGGATTCGACTCTATTATTTGTTCTTCAGAATACTCATCGACTCAATTATTCTCCCTCGCCAACAATGGGTAATGCTGTATTTCTCTCTTACCGCAAATGCAACGAAGGCAACATCAAGGTTTCTCTTCGTCGTCGGGACTATGTTTTTCGTTGTTTTAACAGTATACCTTGTTTCTCATGGTTTTAGTTCCTTCGATTTGCATGAAGCTGTTTCTTTTACGGTTCTAATTGTACTAACAATTGCTACCGTGAGTCTCGTGTGGAGCTATTGGTACAAGAAGAAACATGGCTTGATCGCATTTGTTGCAGCCAATAAACAGACGATGCTTGAAGGTATCAGATTCCTAGTGGCCGACACACTTCACTATGTTTCTATATTTTGGTTCTTCTTCATAGCGCTCGTAGTACTTCAATATTTCACGACCCAGATAATTCCAACGACAATAACTGATATGAATAAGTCCATTGCCACCGAATTCGCTCGCTTCGAACAATTGCACGAGTCGCACTCTATCGAGACAAGAGACACTTTGAGAGATAGGATAGAGAAGGTACAAACAAACTTGGTTAGAACTTCTATAGAGTTCCCAACCGAATTTACTGGAGTGTTCGATAACTTCAAGGAAACAATTGGGTTCATTGTAGCGCTCACTTTTGTAACGGGAGTTCTGTTCCCCTTGTTTCATTTTGAGATAGAAAGAGCTTGGCTGGCAGCGTCTCTTAACCTACTCGTACTGCTAGTGCTCGATCAAACGTTTGGCGATCTAATGCCAAAACTTTTTCACCTCGGTGACAAAGGGATTTCTCCACTTTTCATTGCTGGGACAATCATAATCGTTAGCGGCGAAGTAACTAGCGCCGCTGTGAGAAGTTTGTTCCAGAAAGAGAAAAGCTGCTCTCAATGTCGCAGGTCTGTTGCTGGCGAGGCTCGTTTTTGTTCATACTGTGGAACTTTGTTGGTGTCTGTGCAATCAAGCACTCCTGAATATATTGGTGATCAAGGAAGCATGCTCTTGCACCAGACAACCTGCCCAATCATATACCGCAGACAGAGCAAGAGGCAAGTCAGATTCTCTAGTGTTGAACAGGCTCTTTCTATCGGTTTTCACAAATGCGATCTCTGCTTTCAAAAGACGCCTCAACAGATTCACAAATGACCAATGCGTCTGTTCAAAAAAAAATATTTTGCCGCCGCCTAACAAACAGCCTTACGACAAGTATGATCACAAAGGAAGAAATACAAAAGATATCGGATACTCTAAGTGTCCCGCTTGTTAACGTTGAGAAGGACTACGTAATGGGATGGATGCTTTGGGCTATCTATGCCCAGTCTCGGTTTTCTGAAACGTTAGTGCTCAAAGGTGGTAATTGTCTGAGGAAGGTCTACTTCCCTGAAACGAGATTCTCAGACGACTTAGACTTCACTGCTGCAAAGATGCCAACCGAACATGAGTTCAAAGACGAAGTCAATATGCTATGCCAAAACCTCCAAACCAAGGCTGAGATTCCGTTTGAGCTTGACCAAACGCGAGTCGAAGAGAAACCAACTCCAGATAAGGATTGCAAAGCGCTCGATGCAAGGGTCTATTTTCGTGGGTTTGCAGGTGACTCAAGCCTCACAATGCGGCTCAAGTTTGACATCTCAGATTTTGAAACCATGGTTTTTCCGTCGGAACTGAGACCGTTGCTTCACAGCTATTCAGACTCAGATTCCTGTGCTGTGAACGTTAGGGTATACACAATAGAGGAGGTTCTTGCGGAGAAGCTCAGAAGTTGGATACAGCGGACGAGAGCTCGTGACCTTTTCGATGCAGTCAAGATCATAGAACAATTCGGCGATTCTATCAGCAAGCGTAGGATACTCGACGCCTTCCTGCGAAAGACTCTCTTCAAGGGCATTCCACGTGCGGGGCGAGACAATCTTATTGTTGACGAAAAGTTTCAAGCTGTAGAGCAAAACTGGTTAGCAAGCATTATCTGTCCTACAAATGCGATGATCGTTTTTCTCAATGCGGTAGTACTTTTCCGTCAGTTCGTAGAAGCTCTCTTTCAACCTGCGACCTTGGCCGCACTTGGAATTGGGCAAGGTACAACATCTTTGCCTCTAACTAGATTGGTCACTTCGATGCGAGAGGGAATCATCCAAGCTGGCAGGATACGCCAGACGATACTAATGCGTTATGATGGAATAGAAAGAGAAATCGAACCTTACTCGTTCAGGTATAAAGTACGAGACGATGGGCAAGGAGCTGAGTACTTCTATGGCTTTGACAGAACGCGTGGAAGCATTATCAAGAGTTTCTTTTTCACCAAGATTCAATCGGTGAGACCAAGTGGAAGGACGTTCACTCCGAGGTATGCCGTCGAATTCTGATGACGGTAACGGCGGCAAACAAACAAAATAAACAGCTATTAAAATATTAAAAAATGAAAAAAGTCATTGAAGAATTTACCGGGACAATTGGCGTCGGATGTCTTGTAAGCCTTGGCTTATTTTTCCTGACCGATAGTCAGTTTAGATACTGGAATGACATTGAGCAATTAATGGGAACAAATTCCTGGGGCGTCTTGGTCTCAATTCCTATATTGATTGTCAATTATATCTTAGGTTTGGTTATCATTGAATTAGGCGAACTCATTATTCCAAAATTGATCAGAAAAAAAGATCAATTGGAATTTCAAGAGAATTTCAAAAAAGTAGCACGATTAAATAATGAACTTATCACCTCGCGTTACAACGAAGTTTATCAAAATAAAAGAATACTCAATGGAAGTTCAATAGGTTTTATACTGATATCAATGGGTGTTTTTCTTGAGGGGATTGATTTTTCGGATGGCTTGCATACAATAGGAATTATTGGAATGGCTGGTTCTTTAATTGTAACAGGAATTTGTCCGTTTATAGGTGTAAGAATTCAGGCAAAATTCAACCAGTCAATTGAAAATTATGAAACCTAAACTTTGAACAACAGACACTGAAACACAAATTTATCGCTAATTACCAAAGGCATATCCCATGACCATTCGCTGCATTACAATGATCTTTCTAACACTCCTGTTAACCTCCCTCCTCTTCGCGCAACCCGATCTCAACAAAATCGATGAATACGTTGCTCAGGTGATGAAGGAGTTTGAAGTCCCCGGTATCGGCTTGGCAATCGTGAAGGATGGCAAGGTCGTGTTGACAAAGGGCTACGGTGTGCGCACACTCGGCGAGTCCACGCCTGTCGATGAGCACACGCTCTTCGGTATTGCGTCCAACACCAAAGCGTTCACGGCGACCGCACTCGGTTTGCTCGTCGAGGAGGGCAAGATCGGGTGGGATACACCGGTCATCAACTATCTCCCGTGGTTTCAATTATCAGATCCCTATGTCACTCGTGAGCTTACGATTCGTGATCTGCTTGTCCACAGAAGCGGGATGGGACTCGGCGCTGGCGACTTGCTCTGGTGGCCCCCCTCTACGTATAACAGAAAAGAAATTGCACAGCGACTGCGTCATATCCCGCTTTCAACTAGTTTCCGCAGCGCCTACGCATACGATAACGTTCTGTATCTCGTTGCCGGTGAAGTTATTGAAGCTATTTCGGGGAAAACATGGGAAGAGTTTGTCAAGACGCGCATTCTCGATAAAGTCGGGATGTCGGGGAGCAACGTATTACACTCAGGCGCCGGACTCAGCGGAAATGTCGCAACAACGCACGCTAAGGTGGAAGGACGCTTACAGGTAGTGAAACCGTTCCTGAGTGACAATACAAATCCTGCAGGTGGTATCAACTCGAGCGCGGAAGACATGGCAAAGTGGATGATTGTCCAGCTCGATTCGGGTCGTCTCGCCGATGGGTCGCGTCTCTTTTCACCATCCATGACGAGAGAGCTCTGGTCGATTGTCACGCCGTTTCCGAGCAGTAACCCGCCACCGCCGGAACTCAAGCCGTTGTTCACAAACTACAGCGGGTACGCACTCGGCTTCGGCATCCGCGATTACCGCGGCAAGAAGGTTGTTTCGCACACGGGCGGGTTACCGGGATATCTCTCACGCCTCTCGATGATACCGGAATTGAAACTCGGCGTCGTTGTTCTCACGAATCAGGAATCAGGAGGAGCGTTCAACGCCATTACCTACTACGTCCTCGACCAATATCTCAATGCGCCGCCGCACGATTGGCTCACAGCGTTTAAGCACTCCGCGGAGAGAGCAGATTCTTCGACGAAGGCAGAGGAGCAATCCGCAGTCGGTGCCCGCGATAAAAGCTCGCGCCCTTCTCTTGCGCTCGCAAAGTATGCAGGAACATATACTGATCCATGGTATGGCGATATCGTGATTACGCTAGAAAGCAAAAAATTGCTCATCAAGTTCTCGCACACACCATGGCTCGAAGGTTCGCTCGAGCACTGGCAATACGATACCTTCATCGCCCGCTGGAGCGACCGCACATTGCGCGCCGATGCGTACGTCACGTTTGCCCTGAACCCCGATGGCTCGATCGATCAGGTAAAGATGAGCGCCGTTTCGCCCGCTACCGATTTTAGCTTCGATTTTCAGGATTTGGTATTGAAGAGGGTTAAATAACACCTCGAGTTGTGTTACTATGATAAAAATCGTAAATTAGAAATGACGAGTGTTGCAGACTATGAGTTTAGATGTTATCCATATTGATCCAGAAATATTAGGAGGAACTCCCGTATTCAATGGTACGCGAGTCCCCGTAGAGAGTCTTTTTATGCATCTCGAAAAAGGAATCTCTATCGATGAATTTCTTGAAGATTTTCCCTCTGTCACCAGGGGACAGGTTGTTGCTGTACTTGAGATCGCTGAAAAAATTACAACGTCGAAAAAGCTAAAGTCACTCTATGAAAGTGCTGCTTGACGAGAATCTCCCAAAGAAACTTAAGCAAGACTTTCAAGAATATGAGGTCTACACTGTACGGGAGAAAGGTTGGAGCGGAAAATCTAACGGGGAGCTAATCACTCTTATGATTACCGATCATTTCGACGTTCTCTTAACGTTCGACAAAAATCTCGAGCACCAACAAAACTTCCGAAAATTTCCCTTATCAGTATTTGCCCTCAATGCTTCGGATAATACCTATGCAACACTCAAAGCATTGGTACCATCTATCAAGAGAAAACTCTCAGAACCGTTGACGATAGGAGTTATTGAAATTCGAGCTTGACAAGAATCGCCAATCTCTTATTTAACCTTCTACTTCTACAACTTCCTTCTTCCCATTCTTCTTGCCGTTCTTCCGCATGTACGGCTTCTCGACGGGCGGATGATGTCCCGCAGGTTCTTCTTCTAAATCAGGGTAGGTGAAGATTTCATACTTGTAATTGCGGAGGATGATGTTCTTGCCCGCTCTGCCGATCACATACTGCGGTAATATCGGAATCTTCCCGCCGCCGCCCGGCGCATCAATGACGAAATATGGAATAGCGAGCCCTGAAGTATGTCCGCGCAGTTTATCCATAATCTCCAAGCCCTTGCTCACCGGCGTGCGGAAGTAATTCGTGCCTTTGGTAATATCTGCCTGATAGAGATAATACGGACGCACACGCATCGTAAGAAGCTTCCGCATCAGTTCCAGCATCACGTCGGGATCGTCATTGACACCTTTCATGAGAACTGCCTGATTACCGACCGGACAGCCGGCATCCGCAAGCATCTCACAGGCGCGCTTCGCTTCCAGAGTACATTCCCATGGGTGATTGAAGTGCGTATTGACATAAATCGGATGATACTTTCGCAGCATCTTGCAAAGCTTCGGTGTAATACGCTGCGGCAATACGCACGGCATTTTTGTGCCGAGGCGAATAATTTCCACGTGCGAAATTTCGCGTAATCCTTTCAACACACGTTCTAAGAGAAAATCGGTAAGCATCAACGGATCGCCGCCGGAGAGAATGACGTCGCGTATCTGAGGATTGCGCGCAATGTAATCGATGCCATCCTGAATGTACTTCATGTTAATCTTCGATGAGTCGCCGACCTTGCGCTTGCGCGTGCAAAAGCGGCAGTACATCGAGCACTGGCTGGTGGTCAGGAACAAGACACGATCAGGATACCTGTGCACAATGCTCGGCACCGGGCTGTGTTTGTCTTCATCCAGAGGATCTTCGAGAAGACCGTCGTTGTCTAACTCGCGCGCATCGGGGATGCACTGAAGCCAGATAGGATCGCCGGGATACCGGATCAAACTCAAATAGTAGGGATTGATGCGGATATGAAATAAACTATTGAGATTATCAGCAAGTTTCTTATCAAACGAAAAGCGTTCAACGAGATCTTTCCCGCTGTCGACGCTCTGTCGAAGCATTTCCTGCCAGAGTTCCATGTGTTAGTTCTTTTTCTTATTGTGAGACATATTTACCGTAGATGACAAGATCATCACCAGGTTTGTAATACTCTTTGATGCGCGCAACCTCATTGTAACTATGCCTGAGGTAAAACATTCTCGTGTTATCATATTTTGGCAGTGATGAAGTATGTGCAATCAGCAATCGGGCACCGCGAGCACGAACTCTCGCCTCTGCGTGATCACTCAACTGTTTGCCGATTCCGTGTCCCTGCATCGAGGGCGATACAGCTATCCAATATAAATCGTAAGTACCCTGTGTCATTGGTGTAGGTCCTACACAATAATAACCTGCGACTTCCTGTTTATCATTCACTGCCGTATATATCTCATAGTCTTGCTGATGCGGATTCTGCAATACAGTATCGACAAGCTCAAGCGCAACTTGCACTTCTTCATCAGTAAACACCTCTGTCGCTACCAAAATCTGATGAATTGATTCACGATCATTTGGCTGCAGCGTGCGTATTTCAACTATGGCATCCGTTCCAATGCGCATTCAATTATTTTCCCAACTAATTCATCAAATTTGTAGCCTTGTGCAGTAGCAGAGCGTGCAAAACCGGCATCATCGGAAATATCAGGATTGGGATTCACTTCGAGGATGTACGGTTGATAATCCTTACTCAATCGAAAATCAACGCGTGCATAATCCCGGCATCCAAGAACCTTGTACGCATGGAGCGCCATCTCTTTTATTTGTGTTTCCAATGCCGGCGGTAGTAGAGCCGGGCACACGCCTTTGGTATGTTCATATTCTTCCGTTCCCTTCATCCACTTGGCATTATAGGTGATAATGCGTGGATAATGTTTCGGAAGCGTCGACATGTCAATTTCTGAAATCGGAAAGGTTATCGGCTTGCGGTTACCCATGATGGCAACATTCAGCTCGCGCCCATCAATGTATTCCTCGACAAGGGCAGGCTGATCATACTCTTCGACAATATGCCGAATACGTTTCCGCAGCTCGTTGATGTTGGCAACAACCGAGCCCGGCTCGATGCCGATGCTTGCATCCTCACGCGACGGTTTGACGATGAGCGGATACGACATGCTTTCATCGAGCGTAATCCGCACCGGACTTTTGAACAACTGAAAACGCGGCGTCGGCAGCCCGTTACAATAAAGAATTTCTTTGACAAGGACTTTGTTCAACGCTATGCCGAGCGTAAACGCATCCGAGCCGGTGTACGGAATGCCCATCAACTCATAGATTCCGGCAACATGCATTTCATGGACGGCAACATTGCCGACACTCTCACAGAGGTTGAAAATAATATCCGGCTGTTCATCTTTAAGAAAATTTACCAGTCGACGTATATCTTCATCAACGTTAAATATCGAAGCTTTGTAACCAAGAACATTTAATGCACGGGCAATATCTTCTCGTTCTTCCAGCACACCTACTTCCGAGAGATCGACCATTACGTCTGCCTGAACATCAGAGAGTTTATTGCCTTCCTGTAAAACGCCATTCTCGGAAATATATTTCCTTTTTCCTTCAGAGGTTGTCACTGGCTCATTATACACTACGGCAACGGAGATTTTTTTCCTCATGAGTAATCCTCAGTTTGTTGGTTGAAGTGAAAGGGCTGATTCCGTAAGACGGTAACGCTGTGCTGCAAGCAGGAGAACAGTTTGAATAAGCTTGTTGTAACTTATGCTTACGGAGCGGGCTGCTTTCGGGAAACAAGAATTGTCTTTGGGGTTTGGTAGAATGCCGGGCAATGGATTTAATTCTATAATATGGGGATGACCCGATGCATCGAGCCGAACATCGATACGGCACCAATCACGACACCGTAAGACGGCATATGCTTTCCGGCATATCGTTTCGATTTCGAGCCGGAGCTGATCCGGAATATTTGCAGGGCATTCGAAAATGTCCAACGGATTATCAGCTTTATCCCATATCCACTTTGCTTCATAGGAATAGATAGGATTGACGCCCGAAGGGAGTGAATCAAACTTGATTTCAACAATGGGAAGCACCTGAACATTGTTACCATTACCCAGCATGGCAACAGTAAATTCTCTGCCGGGGAGATATTCTTCGACAAGCGCCGGTTCGTTGTATGTCTCTATTATATGTCGTACCTGGCGCTTCAACTCCGTCAAATTCTTTACTAACGACGCATTAAAAATCCCCTTACTTGACCCTTCATGGAGAGGTTTTACCATACAGGGGAATTGACTGTTGATACTCTGAATATCTGATAGTTTCGAAACAACGGAGAACGCAGGTGTTGCTATATTATAGTGTGAGAGTATTTCCTTTGCGCGCGACTTATCGAGGCAGATTGCCAATGTCAACGGGTCGGAACCGGTGTAAGGAATTTGCAGCATTTCGAATATTGCCGGCATTTGAGCTTCGCGTGTAACTCCGTAGAGCCCCTCAGCAATATTAAAGATAATATCCGGACGATCATCAAGAAGTTTCATGTAAGCCTGCTCATCGGCTTCAACAAGCGTGACATCATGATGCTCGGCTAATGCAGCCCTGACGGCATCAATGGTTTCAAATGTATCCCATTCGGCGTAAAGGTCTTGAGAAGGTTGGGTAAGGGGAGAAGAAATTGTTCGAGAAACGAGAATGTCCGTGGCAGTACCACGTGAACTCGGCGGCTCGGTTGAGTCGTCCCTTTGTGAATGTTGTGTAGCTTCTTCCTTCTTCTGATTATAGACAAGCGCAACGCGCAGTGGACTCACGGGCATAGGAAGATCTAACAAGTTATTCGTGCGATCCTCTCGATGAGTTTAACATTCGTCTGATATGTGTTGAGATGATATATCATTTTTATCTTTGACACCGTGTAATATAATCATTTTAAACTATTTGTCAAGAGAAAAATGCATTTTTTGAAAATATTTTTCGTTTCTGAGACGAGATATGTGATGATGTAAGAGGAAAAAAAATTCTTGTTGTCGTTATTATCCGACGTCAACTAGAGCAAGAGCATCCTTCATTCGATCTTCGAAATGTTTCCTTAGTAGTTGATGCTCTGGTCGACGAAGATGTGGATCGTCATCGATAAGTTGGAATGCTTCAGTGCGGGCAAGCGAAAGAATCTCTCCATCAGTCACTAAGTTTGCGATCTGAAGCTCAGGTAATCCGCTCTGCCGTGTGCCGAAGAAATCCCCAGGACCCCTTAATTCCAGGTCAATTTCAGCAATTTTGAAACCATTCGTAGTCTCTATCATCGTTTGAAGACGACGTACTGCTTTCAATTGTTCTTCTTGTTCATCAAGCATCGTCGGCAGCGATGAAGTTTGTTTGACAAGCTTACTCATCCAGTCCGGAGCCATAAGAATACAGTGCGAGAGCTCTGTTCCTCTTCCCACCCGGCCCCGTAACTGGTGAAGTTGCGAAAGTCCGAAGCGTTCAGCATGCTCAATAACCATAACAGAAGCATTTGGGATGTCTATCCCTACCTCTATGACCGTCGTTGCAACTAGAATATCTATCTTACCGGCTTTGAAGGCAGTCATGACATCATTTTTCTCATCCGAAGTCATGCGACCGTGCAATAAACCTACCTTCATATGGGAGAAGACCTCTTTGGAAAGATGGTCATGCGCCTCCGTCGCCGCTTTGAGATCAAGCTTCTCGGAAGTTTCGACGAGAGGATAGACGATATAAACCTGCCTTCCTTGTTTTACCTGCTCGTTGATGAACTGATAGACTGAACTCCTCTGCGATTCTGTTTTGAGAATTGTCTTGATTGTTTGTCGATTTGCAGGCATTTCATCGATAATCGAGACATCGAGGTCACCGTAGAGCGTCATCGACAGTGTGCGCGGGATAGGTGTTGCAGTCATAACGAGAACGTCGGGATATGGTGTTTGATTACTCCCTTTCGCTTTCAGCGCTGCTCGCTGCTCAACGCCAAACCGATGCTGTTCATCAATAACAACAAAGCCGAGCTTGGCAAACTCAACATGTCCCTGAATAAGTGCGTGTGTACCTACAACGATCTGCGCTGTACCACGATGAATATCTTCTAAAATATCATCCCGAAGCTTCGTCCGTTGACTGCCAACCAACAACCGAACGTTCACCTGAAGGTTACTGAGAAAGAGCGCCAGCGTCTTGTAATGTTGCTCTGCGAGGATTTCTGTCGGCGCCATGAAGGCAGTTTGGTAACCGTTGTCAATTGTGATGAGTATGGCAATAAGCGCTACGATTGTCTTACCGCTGCCAACATCCCCCTGCAGCAGACGGTTCATCGGTTTGTTGGATGTCATATCCTCAGCAATTTGATTGACCACCTTGACCTGCGCCTTGGTAAGTTTAAAGGGGAGCGAATCGACAAGTTGCCGGGCAAGCTTGCTTTCAACATTAAACGGGATACCGGGCAACTCGACTTTAATACTCTTTCGCCTCAGTGCGAGAAGCATCTGCATAGCAAACAGTTCATCGAACTTAAGCCGTCTGCGCGCCGATTCTACTTCCTGCTGACTTTCAGGGAAATGAATGGAAGATAGCGCTTTGGGAAGCGGAGTGAATGTATTTCGCTGAACGATATCTTGAGGCAAGAATTCCTCGATAGCATCGATATACTCATCCACGGCATTTCTCATGATGCGGCGAAGTCCTTTGACATTCAGATTTACCCCGCGCAAATCTTCCGACGAACCATACTTTGGAACGAGCCCCTTTGTATGCAGGAACCCTTCTCCCCCTCCATCTTCATCATCCGAAAGATTGATTCTATCTATTGATGGGTGAACAAACTGCGGCTGGTGCCTGTAGCTAGTGACTTTACCAGAAACTGCAAGCGTCTCACCGACCTCAAACGAGTTTTTGAAGTAGTTAATACTGCGGAAGAAGATAAGTTGAACCACATTTGTTTCATCACCGAGAACAACGACGAACCGCTGGCGAGGGGGCCTGCCGATGAGGTCAAATGATTTCACCGTACCGATAGCAGTAATCCATTTCCCGGAATCCATTTGCCTGCGGAGATTACCAATCTTCTCCACATTACTGAGGTCGATGTAACCGAAGGGGAAGTAGTACAACAGATCGCGCACGGTATGGATACCGTGCTCGGCAAGAATCTCCGCACGCTTCGGTCCGATGCCTTTAATATATTGGACAGGTGTGCTCGCCCGACCAGCTTTGCTGGGCGGGTTTGGGTCTTTCTTTGATTGCATGATGAGGAAAATACAAAAAAACAAAATGCCACGCACTTTTATTTACCCGCCGAAGTGATAAACACGTAGGCGGGGGTTGCGTGGCATTTCTGTAAAGCAGACGAACTACATTTAGCGAATGAGAAGCATCTTTTTCACATCGGTAACGGAACCAGCAGTGAATTTGTAAATATATACCCCACTCGGCAATACACTTGCGTTAAACTGTGCAGACTTGTAGCCTGCATTTTCAAACCCATCAACTAATGTTGCCACCTCTTGCCCGAGCACATCGTAGACTTTCAGCACGACATGAAGATCCTCAGCAAGAGCATAATTTATTACCGTCACCGGGTTGAAAGGATTTGGATAATTGTTCTTAAGCTTTGTTTCTGTGGGCAGCTCTGCTTGTACATCGGGTCTGCCTTGCTTCCATGATACGTTGGAATTGTTGACTGCAACTTTGTTCGAAGCACCACTTAAGGTACTTGTTCCGCTAAGTGTACCTTTGACATAATAGTAGGATGTACTCGCACAATCATCGAATTTGCCTTGAACAATAACACCATTGTCTGTATACGTGAGTGAACTTCCTGAGTACTTCAGACTCCCCGTCCCTCCGCAATCACCTTCCCCACAAACGCAGTCGTATCGATACACCTTGTACGGGCTCGTGATACCTGAAGGTACCGTCCATGTCAACTGCGGATGGGTATTCACTGTTGTCCACGATAATTGAATACCGGACGATGTAGTGAATGACCATGCATCAGACCAGACACCTTCGCCAACTGTGTTTTTCTCAAGTACACGCCAGTAATACGTTGTACTTCCGGCAAGCCCAGACAGTGTACAGGATGTGTTAGTAATGTTAGAGGTGTCCTTAACTAATGGTGCAGAAAATGAAGCTTCATTATCTACTTGCAGCCGATACGTATCGCCACTAAAGTTACCATCCCAACTAAAGGCGACTGGCAGACCAACACCAATGCCCATTTCAGCCGGCGATACGAGACTCGGTGCGGGTGGGGCTGACGGTGGTCCATCGGGTGGTACTGCATTCGATGCAGATGGTGGATTGTTCGCAGTTGAGGCAGCGTTGAGAAAAATTGACCCGCTACCATTTGCCTTGAACCAGTATCCGATGCCAGGTTTAATACTGTCTGCTGTTTGATAACCAGTAGTATACAAGAAGAAATTTGAAGCTTGGAGGTTGGATGGAGAATATGTTACAGAGGATGCTTTGATTGGAGTTGAGATCGATCCAATCATGTTCCAACCTAATGCCACGTTAATAGTAGCTGCAAAAATGGGCGGGCCTGTATGAGTAACCGCCTTTGCTGAGTCATATTTCACCCAGTAGCCGACACCGTTTTTGAGTGTATCTTTTGCAACGTATCCTGTTGCACCGTATGCAAAAGCCGATGTGGCAGCGCCGGGATAGACAGAGGTCTTGAGAAAATTTGATACCGTATCCGGGACGCTCACCATGTTCCATTGCGACGCAAGTTGCGTGGATATTGTTGCGCTTGTCGCTTGATACTTTGCCTTCACCACGGCATTTGCAGCAGTAAACTTAATTGCTTTTTCGTCATAGCCTTGCGGATTTGAACCAACTGTAACAATGTCTGCCCCTGATGCGTCCCAACCAATAAATGTACATAGGAAGTTACCGATGGTATGTGTGAGAGGTGTACGAACAGAATAGTAAGGACTACCTCCAACAACAGCTTGATTCAAGAACACTCCACCCGTCGTTTGATTGTACGCACCGCTTGGTGAAAGAGGCGATGGAAATGCAATGAAGCTATCCGGCTGGTTACCTGCTGCATTGAGATACCACGGGTCTTTAAATTCCACTGTCCCCCCATCTACAAATGGCGCTCCTATGATTTCGTTGCGGATCGTGACGGGATTGAGGCTTTTGAAGTTTGCATCCTTTGGTAGGGAAGAAGAAGAAACTTGAAAAGTATCGCTCATTTTATATTTTGATGGAACCCCATCCCAATCATGATGTTTATAAATTGAATCGGAGGTGAACCTCTCATTTAGCGTTTGCACTCGATGATTCACTCCCGTGATAAGATTTTTGCAATTGCCAGAAGATAAGGTGTCAGTTGTGTTAAGCAGGAGTTTTCCACCAGCATTGTTGCTTCTTATCTTATTCGAGAATGTCACTGATCCGGCACCAGTCAACGATCCAGAGTATGAAAACGACGGGCACGTCGGCACAGTTGCATTTGAGAGGTCGGCGATGACAAGTGCAATCTTGCTGTTTCCAGCCCATGGAATCGCTAATGATCCGTGGGCATTATTGTTCAGAACAAATTCATTTTCGATCGATCGTGCGGGGGCTCGAACTCCGACTCCAAAAACTGTCCATGACAGTGTAGAAAAAATCCCCCCATTGAATATCGAATTCAACAAGCCTCCAGATGGCCCGAGAAACTCGATGAAGCCAGCGCCACCGTAGCCGCATACGTCGAATCCATTCGCCGATACCGGATAACAAGATGCGTGCACTTTAAGAACAGAAGAAGTTGGGTAAAGACTTGCGTACTTGAAATGGTTTGTATCTGCTCTTGCTCCAGTAAAGTAGCGCCAGAGTGAATAATGTTTTAAGGCAGTATCGAGCGTTGTGCCGTATGAATTTTGAAGGGCAGCATCAGTTGCACCGAAGATACCTTCTGAACCAGTTTGCCCGTAAGTTGCCCACTGATTCCATACGAGCCGAACAGCTATAGTATCAAAATATTCATCTAGAAAAGTCGGCCACAAACCCCCAGTATATGGATGTAAAAACATAGATTGGCCGGGAGTTTGCAAAGGACCGGTATTATACGCCGAAAAGTACCAAGGTAAAGTGTAAATATCTGTATATATAACGTGTTCTATATATACAGAAGTATTCTCGGCGAACCACGCTTCATTAAGAAATTGATTCAAATCGAATGTTGGTAGTCGAAAGCTAAACTGGCATGCATGCCCAAATTCATGGGCAACAGTTGCACGAAGGTTGGCAAATTTCGGAAATGGTTGCTTTATGGAATCGTTAAGTATTTCTATCCAACTACTGTATCCAAGAGGATAGGGATTGCTGACCCTTAAGTCCGGCTTTGTTTTTCCGGCAGCCCCATTCAAATTTCTAACATAAATATCATATAGGTTATCTCCGCCGGCACCTTGATCTGATGGAGGCATCGCCCAACCCCTACTATTAAGAAACGACCAGCAATATTCAGCAGCGGCGATTGCTGTGTCAACCCAAGATTTTGTTGTCGAGTCCGCTCCCGATTGTGTAAAGTGGATCTTGAAGTGAGTCGTTGTTCGTGTGCTCTCTGGTCCCGACAGGGCTGGTCTCGGTGGACGTGCTTGTTCAGTCTGCCTAATTTGAATTTCTTGCATCGTGGCGCATGTATCAGATGACCGGCTACCAAAGGAGCGTTCATTAATAATAAAGTAATGAACACTGCCAGAATGCTCCGAATGGCGACAATGTTTTGTTTAATAATACGATTCATGATTATACTTCTCCCTTTCTATTTGAAAAATTGTGATGTATTTTGTTAGTGAATTTTATAAACAAGAACACGTACAAAAATAAAATTATTTCCTTTACCTCCTTCCTCTGAAAACTGACCCTCGACTGTTAATAGGATCATAATTATATCCTACAACGACGACGAAATTATTTCTTTGAGCAACAGAACGAACTCGCCCTTCCTGGTTTGCGAATTGAGTGAAATGCTTCCACGTAACTCCATTGTAATGTGCGATCATATTATACTCACCTACAATTGAAAGATCATTGACACCGCTGCCTCGTAACCTCCGCGGGAAACCGGACCACGTGGAAGGAAATTGAATCCTTTTTGCGTACGTCTGGCTATTCGATGTTGTAAGGTATAATGCTATATCCGTGAGAATAAATAACTTCAGCTTATCCGAAGACCATATGCTTGTCAGAATACCAGACAGGGAATCTTCTCGTGTGATAAATGGAAATGGATCTTCAAATACTGTTTCCCACATGCCGTTGCGTAATCGTAGCAGAACCGTTGGCTTAAAATCTTCCCACCCACACGCCCATATAATGCTGCCATCTTGGCTTCCCCACACGTCGAGCAAATCTACATCGGTGTTACTCTCCATCTTTTGCCATGCGCCGCTGTTGTAGTGAATAATGGTTCCGTTTCTTCCCACAGCATAAAAATTTTCTTCCGATGTTCCCCATATTTTTAAGATTTCTCCCGATAACATCTGAAACGGGTCGATACAGGGATAGTATATAACAGTATCCACATCCCATTTAGCAATCTGCACGCCATCTGAAACTAGAACTGTCCTCTGTCCAATAGAAAAAATCGTTCTAATTGCACCAGGCGAATAACCTGAAAATGTACAACCAAAGCCATACGTGGGAAATGTTATCTCATGTAACTGCCATGCAGCACCGTTCCAGAGCGCAAGGTTGTAAAGCTTTGGATCCCAGTTGCCAGAGGAATCTCTGATATGAATTTCTCCCACTACTACAACACACGTGTCATTTACAATCGTCACATCCCGCAAGCTACTATTGGCTCCATCTCCAAGCGTATCAACTAGCCATGTAAAGTTGTGGCTTGTAGTATCTAACGTAGTAACAGAAAGCCCTGCTGTCGTGGTTGAGAAAATATCCTTACCCGTTAAGATTGCCGTATACTTGTACGTGTGGCGTGGGAGTAGTGAGTCGCACAAGATGAGCGTATCGAGTTTCGTGTATTGAGTAGCGAGAAGGGTTTGGCCGTCGCGAGTGAGCGTTAGCATGCGCGGCTCACTGCATGGAGTTATTTTCACTCGCAGGAAGAGATCGGTGACGCCAACATCTTCTGCGCTCAGGTGGAGGTCGCCGTTGTCCGGCCCAACAGGGTTATCGCGGCATGAGAAGTTTGCAATGGTAATAAGAATCATCAGGAAAAGAATCAGTTGCTTTTTCATGAGCGCTCTCATCTCCTTCCTCTGAAAACAATGCCACGGCTGTGAATCGGATCGAACGAATACCCAACAGCTACGACAAAATTATCTCTTTGATAAACAGATGCCAACCTGCCGTATCCTCCCAATTCGTTGTAATGTTTGAATGCAACGCCGTTGAAATGGCCGAGCATATAATACTCACCGACAAGGACTACATCATTAACAGCGTTGCCTCGCAACCTCCATGGAAATCCAGACCACGTTGATGGAAATGATATGAGTTTCGCTTCGCCACGAGTTCTAGAAGGAGCGGAATAAATACCTGCCGACGTACAAACAAAAATCTTATTAGAGCTTGGCGTATAAACACTTGAGTACGCACCAGAAAGCGAATCAGTCCGAATTAAGAATTCGGAATTTGTACCATCGTAGGCTACTTCCCACGTTGTTCCAGTGTAACACAGAAGGTAAGTTCCAATTCTACTTCTGTAATACCCGCACGCCCACACCACACTGCCATCAGGGCTTCCCCACACGTCGAGCAAGTCTACATCGGTACCGCTTTCCATCTTCTGCCATGTGGAACCATTATAGTACGTAATTGAGCCGTTCGTACCAACGAGAAATAAATTAAATGAACTTGTTCCCCAAAATTTTGTCCCTCCCCCTGAGCGTTCAGGTACATATTCTGTCGACCATGCTGACCCGTCCCAATGTGAATACGAACCGGCAACTGAAAACACCCAAATGTCCGATGGGGAGAATCCAAATACAGTTGTGAGTGGCGCAGTAGCGATAGATCCACCAAAGATTCGGGTAGGCACGCGCAATAAGTGCCACGCTTGTCCGTCCCATCGCGCTGCATTATATGGCTCGGTCTCAAACTGTCCCATTGAATCTCTCAAGTATAATTCACCCACAGCCCATACACATGTATCATTCACAATTGCCACATCCCGCAAACTGCTATTGGCTCCGTCCCCGAGCGTATCAACTTCCCACGTGAAGTCGTGGGTTGTTGTGTCCAATGTTGTCACTGTAAGCTCTGCATAAGAAGTCGAGAAGATATTTTTGCCTGTCAGTATCGCTGTGTACTTGTAGGTGTGCCTTGGGAGAAGCGAGTCGCACAATATAAGGGTGTCCAGTGCAGAGTATTGTACAGCGAACAGAATTTGCCCATCGCGTGTGAGGGTTATCGTGCGCAGTTCATTGGATTCGTCTATCTTCACTCGCAGCCAAAGATCGGTTACACCAATATCTTCCGCGCTGAGGTGGAGGTCGCCGCTGTCCGGACCGATAGGATTATCGCGGCAGGCAAAGCCCGCAATAGAAGCAATAATCAATATGGTAAGAAGCTTAAACGTACTCCGCCTTCACCGTTTAGTTACGATACAATGTAAGTAAGCGGCAACTGAAAGTCAAAAAAATGCTATTTAAAAACTACCCCTCCCCCTTTGCATCCCGTGTCATCAAATCGTCGGTAGCAATGATGGGGTCTTTATCTTCAAACAAGATTTGGTGAACTTCATTGACGATCGGCAACTCAACGTTACACTTATTGGCAAGGTCGTACACAGACTGGGTCGTGGCTACACCTTCCGCCACCATTACCATCTCGGCGAGGATATCCTTGAGCTTTCTGCCTCTTCCAATCTCTTCTCCCACATGGCGGTTACGGCTATGCTTGCTCATGCACGTTGCAATAAGATCGCCGATACCGGAAAGACCTGCAAAAGTTTTTTGGTTAGCGCCTAGGCATGCGCCAAGCCGGGAAAGCTCGGCAGTCGCGCGCGTCATGATCGCTGCCTTGGTATTGTCACCGAAACCTGCGCCATCGGCAACTCCCGCGCCTATCGCAATCACGTTCTTCATCGAGCCGGCAAGCTCCACACCGCGGATATCGTCGCTCGAATACACGCGAAAGTATGGCGTCATGAAGACCTGCTGGGCAAACTTGGCTGTCTGAAGATTGCTCGACGCCATCACTACGGCTGTCGGGATGCGCCTGCTTACCTCTTCTGCAAAACTCGGTCCTGAGAGCGTAGCAATCTTTTCACGCTTTGCCGTCGGCAGGACATCCACCAGCACTTCCGACATCGTCATGAGCGAGTCGTTCTCGATTCCTTTGGCAACATTGACAATCGTAACATTCGCAAAATTGTGGCTCTTCAATCGCTCAGCCGCTGAGCGTAAGAACTGCGCGGGCACAGCAGCAACGATCATCTCTGCCTTTGCAACGGCTGCTTCGATATCACTGGTAATGGAAATCTCTTGTGGGAGGATAATACCGGGAAGAAGTTGTGCATTCTCCCGCGTTGCAATCATTTCTTGTGTGTGGTCGGCGCGGTGCGACCAGAGGGTCACCTGATGGGAGTTATAGTTCAGCAGGATGGCGAGCGTTGTTCCCCAACTGCCCGCACCCAGAACTGCCACGCGCATAATGAGTGTGGTAAATAGATAAAATTATGGATGAGGATGCTTACTAACTTTTGCTTTTGTGTCTGGCGCGATAGTCCGTCAGGCGATGCTCTGTCCCTGCAATCAATCGTTTGATATTTTCCCGATGCGTATAAATCAGCAACAGCGATATGCCGATACTGACGAAGATCAGCGTATGATACCCTTCGAGTTCTGCATGGAAAATGTTATGCCGTGCAAGCATTGACAACGGAAGTGTGATCGCTGCGCTGATCGAGCCAAGGGAAACATATCGCGAAATCAAAAAGACAATTGTAAAAACACCTAATGCCATCAGTACTTCAATCGTGGCGAGTCCGAGCAACACACCGCCTGCAGTGGCAATACCCTTGCCGCCGCGGAAACCGCTGAAGGCAGTCCAGACATGCCCCAGGATTGCCGCACAACCGGCGATGATGCGTATGACAGTAATGTCTTCAAACGGGGTTTGGTTTGCAAACGGCAGTGCACCATACATGAGTTTGGTGACAATCATCGTTGCAATATAGCCCTTAAGGATATCGATGAGAACTACCGACGTTCCCGCTTTCCATCCGAGCACACGAAACACGTTTGTACCGCCGGCATTACCGCTTCCATGATCGCGAATATCGATGCCGCGCATCGCTTTGGAGAAAATAATGCTCGTCGGAATAGAACCAACCAAATAGCTTAACACAATAATTGCGGCTAACGGTAGCATACAGTGCCCTTTTTCATAAGTTCAATCTCTTCTAAATTAAAAGAATTTAAATAAAAAACAAGCCCTCATGCGAGAAAGCCTTGGGCAAGCCCAATGTCATCTTCGGTAGTAATTTTGATATTGCGATAGCTTCCTTCTACAACTTTCACCTTCATACCAAGCCGTTCAACAAGACACGCATCATCTGTTCCATAGAACCTCTCGTTCATTGCCTTCTCATACGCTTGGTAAATGAGTGAAAATTTGAATGCCTGTGGCGTTTGGACTATGGCGAGCGATGCACGTTCCATCGTTGATGCCACATATCCTTCATTATTGATTATTTTGACTGTGTCCTTTGGAGAAACCACGGGAATAGCTGCCCCTGCTTCGACAGCAGCATGACAAACACTTAGGACAAGATCTCGTGTAAACAATGGTCTCACGGCGTCATGGACAACAACAATATCGACATTCTCCGTATTCATTTTTTGAAGACAATTCCACACTGAATCCTGACGTTCATCGCCCCCTTCCACAACTGCACTAACTTTGGAAATTCGATATTCGGCAATATACTTTTGCACTGCTTCCATTTCACCGTGTGCTGCAGCAACAATGATGATATCGACTTCCTGCATAGCACTGAGTCCTTCAAGCGTATGAATAAATATTGGCTTTCCCTTTAGCATTAAGAACTGTTTTGCAATATCGCCCCCCATTCTTTTGCCTTTGCCTGCAGCAGGAACAACCGCGCCTATGCGTTTTCCATTCACCATGGGAATTACCAGATCAGCATTGCATCGCCATAACTATAGAAGCGCCACTTCTCTTTGATGGCTTTCTTATATGCTTTCATGACGAAGTCACGATTTGCAAATGCGCACGCAAGCATGAGCAGTGTCGACTCCGGCATGTGAAAATTTGTTATCAAATGATCGACAATCTTAAAATCATAAGGCGGAAAAATGAATTTATCTGTCCATCCACGATTTGCCTTAAGATGTCTTGTCGTTGTGACGCTTGATTCAACTGCCCGCGTCGTGCTGGTTCCACTGACAAATACGTGTCCTTTACTGTCAATAGTGCGGTTCACGATATCAACTGACGATTGTGGAATCTCGTAATACTCAGAATCCATTTTGTGCTTCGAGAGATCTTCTACTTCCACAGGCCGAAATGAGCCGAGCCCAAGATGGAGCGTGACAGGCGCAACCTTAACGCCTTTTTTCTCAAGTGCTGCTATGAGGCGTTTCGTAAAATGCAGGCTTGCGGTTGGAGCCGCAACAGACCCGATGTTTTTTGCAAAGACAGTTTGATAGAGTTCTTTATCGTTTTCATCGGCATCCCGTTTGATATAATATGGCAGAGGTGTAACACCGATACGGTCGATAATCTTGAACAAATCTTCACGGATATTGAACCGCACCGTACGACCGCGCGATGTCGTATTGTCGATGACTTCGCACCAAATTTTGTTGTCATCAAAATAAATTTTGTTACCGATTCTCACTTTACGCGCAGGGTCAACAATCACATCCCAGATGCCTTCCTCTTTGTTCAGTTCGCGAAGAAGAAATACTTCTATTTTCGCGTTCGTCTTTTCCTTTTTGCCGAATAAGCGCGCTGAGAAGACTTTTGTCTCATTGATAATGAGGCAGTCTCCTTTACTGAAGTAATCGACGATATCGGCAAATTTTTTCTCTATGATGGATTCGTCGGGCCGATTAAGCACCATCAATCGCGAAGCGTCTCTTGGCTTTGCAGGATGCTTTGCTATGAGATTACGCGGTAGCGGGTATTTGAAATCAGAAAGTTTCATTCTTATTGACCTTTACTAGTTATATTGACAATGAGCAAATCATTTCGGGCGACGTCGTTTGACGCCCCGAGATGATCGCGAGTTATTTTTATTTATAATATGCCGCCGAAGTGCAGCTTGCGCGGCAGCTAAGCGGGCAATGGGAACGCGATACGGAGAACAACTAACATAATTCAAATCTAAGCCAGCGCAAAATTCTATAGATTTGGGATCGCCTCCGTGTTCTCCACAAATACCGATCTTCAATTCAGGACGCGTCAATCGCCCTTTGTGAGAGGCATATCTCATGAGTTTTCCCACACCTTGCTGATCTAGCGTTTGAAACGGGTCTTGGTCAAAAATACCATGCTCAAGGTACTGTGGTAAGAACGTCCCGGCGTCATCACGCGATAATCCAAGCGTTGTCTGCGTCAAATCGTTTGTGCCAAACGAGAAAAACTCGGCAACCGTAGCTATCTCATCAGCCGTGATCGCTGCACGCGGGAGTTCTATCATAGTTCCTACAAGGTACTCTACCCTGACGCCTTGCTCATGAAAGACATCCTCGGCAATTTTACGTACAATTTGTTCTTCTTTTTGCAGCTCAGCTAAAAATCCAACTAACGGAATCATCACTTCCGGATGAACATCAGTCCCTTCCTTCTTCACATAACAAGCAGCTTCAAAGATTGCGCGTGCTTGCATTTCCGTGATTTCAGGAAAAATAATACCAAGCCTACATCCACGATTGCCAAGCATAGGATTGAATTCTTTCAATTGCCCGATGCGCTGCGCGACACGCTCAGCAGGCATGTCTATTTTGACAGCTAACTGCTGAATCTCATGTTCTGTATGCGGCAGAAACTCATGTAATGGCGGATCAAGCGTACGAATTGTTACCGGGCGATTCTGCATTGCGCGAAATATGCCGATGAAATCATTTTTCTGCATCGGTAACAGCTTCGCAAGAGCCCGGCGACGCCCTGTTTCGTCGTCGGCAAGAATCATTTCCCGTACGGCATCAATACGGTCACCGCCGAAAAACATATGCTCCGTTCGGCATAGACCAATTCCCTCAGCACCGAAGGCGAGTGCAATCTCACTTTGATCGGGTTGATCGGCGTTCGTTCGAATACCCATTGTACGAAATGTATCTGACCATTCCATCAATTTATTAAACGTGTCTATGACAGGAGGTAAAGAAGGCATCGGCTCTTTATCAATGAGCGAACGAACAACGTCAGAATTACGCGTATCAATCTCGCCTATGATTACTTCGCCTGTAGTTCCGTCGATGGAAAGATAATCTCCTTGCTGAATGATAGTGCCATTTACCTGCATCGAACGTTGAGCGTAATTGATTTCCAACGATCCACAGCCGGCAACGCACACCTTCCCCATTTGACGAGCAACTAATGCGGCATGGGAGGTCATACCGCCGCGCGCTGTAAGAATTCCCTCGGCAGCATCCATTCCTTTAATATCTTCGGGAGATGTTTCAATACGAACAAGAATGACGCGCTCGCCACGCTGCTTCCATGATATTGCCTCGTGAGCGCTGAAGACAACTTTGCCTGTTGCTGCGCCAGGTCCGGCATTCAGCCCCTTGGCAAGCATACGTCCCTGCTTGATTGCCTCGGATTTTTGTGACTGATCAAAAACAGGCCTCAGGAGCTGATTGAGTTGCTCGGGCTCTACACGCAACACAGCTTCTCGGGACGTAATGAGTTTTTCATTCACCATATCAACGGCGATGCGCAGGGCAGCAAAACCCGTCCGTTTACCAGAACGCGTTTGTAGCATATATAACTTGCCTTCTTCAATGGTGAATTCGATATCTTGCATATCTCGATAATGCCGCTCGAGTTTTTTACGTACCCGAAGCAACTGTGAGTAAATTTTGGGATGGCGATCTCCTAATGCATGAACTGGTAAAGGTGTGCGAATTCCGGCAACAACATCTTCTCCTTGAGCATTGAATAACATTTCACCGAAAAATTCATTCTCGCCGGAAGATGGATTGCGAGTAAATGCTACACCGGTTCCGGAGTTTTCTCCCATATTCCCGAACACCATTGCCTGCACATTAACAGCCGTCCCCCAACTCTCAGGGATGTTATTGAGTTTACGATATGTTCTTGCCCTATCATTTGTCCATGACCGAAAGACCGCACTGATAGCACTCCAAAGTTGTTCATACGGGTCCTGAGGAAATTTAATCCCTAACTTAATATGAATTTCTTCCTGAAACTGTCGGGCAAGATCACGTAAATCTTCAGCCGTTAAATCAGTATCATGTTCGATATCCCGTTCTTGCTTCTTATGTTCGATGATGAGCTCAAAATGATCTCGATCGTTTTCAGATTCCGGTTTCAATCCAAGCACAACATCTCCATACATCTGAACCAATCTGCGGTAGGAATCATATGCAAATCGTTCATTCTTTGTCTTTGCAATTAATCCATAAATAGTAGCATCATTTAAACCGATATTCAGAATCGTATCCATCATTCCTGGCATTGATGCTTGCGCACCTGAACGTACTGATACGAGCAGAGGATTTCTTTCGTCGCCAAATTTCTTATTTGATAGTTGTTCTACAGTGTGTAGCGACTTAAGTATTCCTGTCTTAAAATCTTTAGGATATGTTCCGTCGTGCTGAAAATAATAACTACACATCTCCGTGGAAATAGTAAACCCCGGCGGAACCGGTAATCCAATATTCGTCATTTCTGCTAAGTTTGCACCTTTACCGCCTAGCAATGCCTTCATCTGAGCAGTACCCTCTGCCCTACCGCCACCGAACGAGTAAATGTATTTTCGTTTCATGTTCATGAGAATTCAATTTCCTACGGTTTAGGTAGAACGAAAAAATGCTTGCAGAATATTCTTGGCAAAAGGATGATCCTTTTCAATCACCCGCTCTGGGTGCCATTGGACTAACAAGAAGAATTGTTTCTGGTTATTTTCCATTTCAATAGCTTCGGCAATGCCATCATCTGAACGTGCAATGACACGCAATCCTTTTCCAAGCGTATTCACCGCCTGATGATGACTTGAATTAACATCACCGGAATGTACCTTTGATATCCTCATCAACATGCTGTCTTCTTCAACAATATTAATAGCATGGCTACATTCCATTGTATCTAACTTGCTCCGATGTGACCGATAGCCAGCTTCCTCAAGATCAGGAATCAACGTGCCTCCAAAAAATACGTTTGCCAACTGAAGACCTCTGCAAATACCCAGTACAGGAATTTCTTGTTTCAGCGCCCGTTCGAGAACGTTGAACTCAAACGTGTCACGATTGCTGTCAATATTTGTGATGGTTTCTTGAAGCTCCGAACGATGATACAATAAAGGATCCACATCATGTCCGCCTGTTAATACAAGTCCATCGCACAACTCAATCGAACCTAAATTATCAGAAGTGTATGAAAGGGGTAGTGATTTTACCGTCTCACCGCCGCACTGCAGCCAATCTAGATATTTGTTGAACTTGTGTTCAGAACCGAGTGTATGTGTTACACCAATAATCATTATGCAGCTTTCATAAACAATGCATCGAGTTGCTGCTGAAGAATATCTTTTCCTTCTTCAATATCAATCTCGATTTCAAGATAGTACGCGCGCTGCATGAAGGTGAAATTCGAACCGATGGCCGATCTTTGCAACGAGGATGAAACTCCTCCCATAAATGATTGCCAGACAACCGTATCTTTCTCGGTCATGATAATGACATCCGGGTTATGGAATTCGATCCTCACTGTAATCGCTTGCAAATCCCGGTCATTGTATTCATGATGATCTGAAAATGTCATGAATTCCTTAACGTGTACGCCAATCTGCCCGAGCGTTCGCTGAAAAGATTCCGGATTTCCAATTCCACAAAAAGCAATGCAGTTTTTTTTACCTGCTGTTGTCAGATCTATTCTTTGAGTTCCATCGAGCGAAATCAATTCCTTTGGTTTATGAGAAACTTTCAAAATCGGTGCATCTGTATATTGCTGCAGCACTGTCGTATCTACCGCGCCTTGCGACTGGGAGGAAATAGCAACAAGATGTGCACGGGATAGTGACGACAGCGGTTCGCGCCTTTGTCCCGATGGCAACAGACGCATGCTTATCAAAGATGTTAATCCACCAATCATAACAATATCGAGATCTCTATGCAGTGATCTATGTTGAAATCCATCATCCATTACTATGACATCTACACTAAATTTTTCAACAGCTATTGCAGCAGCACGTGAGCGAATTCCATCAACAATTATTACTGCATCTGGAAATTTTCTTGCTATTTGATACGATTCGTCTCCAGATTGTTCTACCGATGTCCGGATGTTCACTCCGTCAGAAACTATCACCGTGCCTGTAGTTTTTCGTTTATATCCTCGGCTAACGACGGCAATCTTTTTCCCTCGATGAGAAAGCATGCGAACGAGGAGTTCAACAAATGGCGTTTTTCCAGTGCCGCCAGTCGACATATTACCAACGGATATAACCGGAACACCAACGTTCTTGATGGAAAATAGTTTTACGTCATAACACCAATTTCTAATCCACATGGCTGCGCCATACATCCACGAAATTGGCAACAACAGTATGGGAACAATGTTCAATGTGTTCAACTATGCAATCGACAATATTGCCTCAGCAACTCTTGTTGAGGCTCCTATAGTGCCCAGCTTTTCTTTCACTACTGAAAGTGATTCTGAAATCTCATTAGACAAACTATCAGAGGTTAATATTCGAGATGCCTCCGCTGCAAGCCGCTGTGGAGTTGCATGAGATTGAATCAGTTCAGGCACTATGCTTTTCCCAGCTACGATATTGACAAGCCCGATGTTTTTTATCCTTATCATCATTCTCCCAATAAGATACGTCATGAATGACGTCTTGTATACTATCACCATAGGTGTTTGGTAATATCCGGTTTCAAGTGTTGCGGTTCCCGAAGTCACTAATGCGACATCAGCATTTTTCATGATATCATACGTAGCATTCTGAATAAGTGTAACAGGAAAATCATCGCGCAAAAATGATCGTAAAAATTCCGGCTCTATGCTTGGGGCAACGCCTACGACAGTTTGTACATGACACTGCTTGTGTAGAATTCTTGCCGCCCCAATCATAGCGGGAAATATCCTTTCGATCTCCTGACGGCGGCTTCCCGGAAATAACCCTAATATTTTTCCTTTTTCATCCAATTCCCAGCGCTTACAAAATTCTCTCTTGCCCTGAGGTTCGTTTAGCACTTCTAGCAAAGGATGCCCAACAAATTCCACATCAATTCCCTCGTCCCTATAAATATCGACCTCAAATGGAAATACTACTAACATTTTGGTGATGAACTTTTTCATTTTTTTAACCCGGCCGGGTTTCCACGCCCATACTTGAGGACTGATGTAATACGCAATCTTAACGCCACATTGGTGTGCTATCTGCGCAAAACGTAAATTGAATCCCGGATAATCTATAAGCAGCAGCACATCAGGTTTTCTGGCTTTGAGCAGCGCACTAAGTGTTTTCTCAACCGACCGAATGAGGGGAAGATGCTGGACAACTTCCCAAAATCCCATAATAGACAACTCACGAACATGATAGATCAACTGCATCCCGGCTGCCTGCATCTTGTCTCCGCCGACACCATAAATGTCACAGTCAGGGGATCGGCGTTTCAGTTCACGTACAACGCCCGCACCGTGGAGATCGCCTGATGCTTCGCCTGCAATAATCATGATACGCATATATTATCAGCGCAACTGCCAAAAAGCAATTAACACCAGTGTTAACAACCCAATTGCTTGCAGTGAACGTTTTTCTGATACAACGCCTCGTTTCCAGCTTAATGCGGGTTGTTCGTGTGTTCCAGATACATATTTTTTGAACACAGGAACAAATCTCGGTACAGCCTCACAGTATTTTGCGTAATCACTACCAAATGTTCGGATCAAGTATTCTTCTTCAAGACTTACGATAAGCGTATATTGAACAAAGAAATATAACAAGGCAATCCAAGGCAGCCACGGCATCAATGCATTCGACATAAGACCGATACCAAAATACAACAGGATGTTACCGAGATACAGCGGATTTCTCACATGAGCAAATGGTCCTGTTGTTATCAAAAACGTTCCACCAACTGAACCTGTTGTTCTGGTTTCACTTCCGGCAATTGCGACACCCCATAAGCGAAGAAATTCGCCCGCACACACTACACATAATCCAATCAGTAAACTGCGCAACGTTGGATGAGCAAACATTAACATTACAATCAAGAAAGGGATCGGTGTATAGCTGCGATATTGAAATAGTCGTCGACGAAAATCCATACCTGTAAGAATCATTCTCCTATAAACACATCTCGACGTGCGCGCTCGGCATTCCTTCGTTTGTGCAGTCCTATGACACTTCCATCAGCTCGACGGTTATCGAGTATGTGGCTAAGTCTTTTCTGAATATCAGCAAACGTTTTATACTCATAGTTGGAGATGTTTTCTTGCTGGCAGTATTTCAACAGGTCATCCTTTGCAAAGACCACATCCGCATACTGCACCGGGCATCGATCAGAATATCCTTCGCCAACGTAGATGATGATATCGTCTTCCCCACACATTGTAAGAAGATGATTCCGTTTACAGCTTGCACATCGATTACACATTTCATCGGTATATGGAAACTCCGGTTCAAATCGAACATGAGATGTTTCACCAACCGGAACTAGGCGAAGCGTATTGGTAAAAAACGGTACGTCCCCAACACCATGCAGATCGAGAATACGTTTGATATAATAATCCATTCCATCACTGACAATGTAGCAATCGAGGTGTTGCTGCCGACAATATGCTACGAAATTAATAAATGATGAGTCAATGTTCTGTTGATCAATGAAGGCATTCAATTTGTCTAGATCCACATTATGACAGGCATTGCATTCCTGCCGGAAGCAGTCTACAGCCGATATGCTGCCTTCGCGATATGCTTGAACAATATTTTTGCATTGTTCGCCTCCGAACGTTTCAAAGATTGCATCCCCTACATCCTGCAATGTAATTGTACCGTCAAAATCTGTAAAGATTTTTATCATACTATTGTTAATGAGGCAAAGTGCTAACTGGTTACAGTCGCAGATCGAATGCGCGCTTCTTCGTTAAATCGAACTGTTACTACTTTAGAAATGCCTTCTTCTTCCATGGTTACACCGTAGAGCGCGTGAGCAGCTTCCATTGTTCGTTTATTATGTGTTACGACAATGAACTGTGTGTTATCGGAGAATTTTTTAAGAATACGTGTATACCTGTCTATATTTGAATCGTCAAGAGGGGCATCAACCTCATCGAGGATGCAAAATGGGCTCGGCTTGACAAGATAAATAGCAAACAGGAGAGCGATAGCTGTCAGAGTTTTTTCACCGCCAGAAAGAAGATCAATCGACGTAGGCCTCTTGCCGCGGGGCTTGGCGATAATTTCAATATTCGCCTCAAGCGAATCTACTCCTTCTTCAATCTTGAGGTCACACTCATCTCCTTCATGGAAAAGCTCTTTGAAAATAACAATGAAATTCTCTCGAATCTTTGCAAACGTTTCGGAAAAAATCCTCTGCGCGGTAGTATTAATTTCATCGATGGTATTGATGAGGGTTGTTTCCGCCTCGATGAGGTCATCGCGCTGTTGTGTAAGAAAATTCAACCGTTCACTCTCTGTTGTAAATTCATCGAATGCGGCAAAGTTGATTGCTCCTAGTATGCGAATGCGCTCTTTGAGGTTTTTTACTTCATCACGCAGCTGTGCAAAATCGACAAATTCATCCTCCGGGTATGTTTTCATCTGGAGATCTATATCAAATTCATCTTTTGCCCGAGTCTTGATATGCTCAATAGTTGATTTCAATTCGGAAATCTTCATCTCAAGATCATGCGTAGCAGAAACAGCTTCATCATGCAATCTCCGCTCATCTTTTATCTTTAGCTCGATTTGATACAGCGCATTTCGTTTTACAGAGTATGTCTGCTCTATCTCGCCTTTGTGCAACACCACAGCATCGTAGTGTGAACGAAGGTTACTAAGCTCCGCATGAAATGTCGTGAGCTCTGCATTAAGCCGGGCTATCTCTTCCTGTGCATGGGTTATTTCTTCATCTCGCCGTACGAGCGTTACCTGATTATCACTGATTCTTGCAGCAGCGCGTTCAATATCTCGCTCAATATTTCTCTGATCGCCATGGAGCGTCACAACTTTGATTTCAAGCTCATTGAGATTTTTTGTCATTTCAGTAAAATGAGCTTCCATAGATTCCAACGCATGCATTGCATTATTCGCCAGCATTTCCTGTTTCGACTTTTGCTGATCAAGAGATGTAAGCTCTGTGCTTGTGCTTTCATAATGGTCAAGTAACTCCGCAATTTCTATCTGCAGTGCCGCAACCTCAGCATTATTGCGTTCAATGCCATCATTGGCGCGTTTCTTTTCAAACTCTAGTTGGGCGATACGCATTTCTACGGCAGTCATTTCCTTTTCAACCGCTTTCACAGCATCTGCGAGCGATTTTACCTCAAGTTCATCATGTTGATTAACAACGACGTTATATTCCTCTATATTTTGACGAAGCTGAGATCGCAAGCTTTCTCGCTCACGCTCGAATTCAATGATTTGTTCTTTCTTGCTGATCAGTCCCCCTTCATCAAGGCGCTGGCTTCCACCATGCACCACCCCTGTGCTTGATAACACTTGTCCATCAAGTGTAATGCAGCGAACACCTGTGTGTTGGGCAAGAACTTTTTTCGCTTGCTCAGCAGTTTCAACAATGATGACATCGTCGAGAATGAAGTTAAGCAAGGAACGATACTTTTCTTCGCACTCAACAATTGTCGATGCCCAGAGATATGATGGCCCATTTCTTCTGCCCCTGCGAATGATTTTGGGTATCCATTGCAAACAAATGAACGTTGCTTTGCCCTTATCTTCCAGTTGAAGTTCCTCGATTGCGGTGAAACCATCTTCAACATGATCGACTACCAAACAGCTTGTAATTTCAGCAATGGCAGTCTCTATTGCTTTACGATATTTTTCCTGAGCGCGAATAACATCCGCAACTGTCGTTAATTGTTTCTGTTGCCAGCGTGAAGTACCGAGAAGATAGCGAGCTCCTTCAGAGTATCCCTCATTGGTCTGGATCATTCTACGAAGAAAATCTATCTTTGCGGTGCGGCGCTCGATTTCACTCCGCAATTCGATTGATCGTTGCTGCAGTTTATCTGCTTTGAGCTTCAAGTCTTTTTTTGTTTGTTCACGTTCTATGAGCTCAACTTCTTTTGCCGCGAACTTTTTACGAAGCTCACGGTCTTCTGCAGTCAATCTTGCAATGTGTTCTTGATTTCGTTCTATATCCGAAAGATAAAGGGTGTTATCTTCCGTCGATCGATCAATACGCCCCTTCAAGTTATCGATCCGCGCTTTTAATCGTTCTTGTTCACCACGCTTTTCAACAATATCATGTGCCAATACGAGAAGCCTATCTTTCAATGATTGCACTTCGAATTTTTGGCTATCCACTTGCTGCTGAAGGAGTTGATGTTCATTCTTTGACCGGACATAAAGTTTATCTGAAGCGCTTAACTCTACAGATACTTCTTCTTTGTGTGAAAGAAATGCAGTTCTTTCATTTTCCAATAATACTTGCTGTGCGTGCAGGTCAAGTTTTTCCTTTTCATAGCGCTCGACGTTCGACGTCAGCGCATGATGCCGTTCGTTCGCTACTAAGGTTTTCTCCTCGATACGATGGATAGCCTCAAAGCACTCGGAGACAGTACGATTGGCTTCATCAAGTTGCTTTTCAATTTCCAGCATACTTGTACGCAGAGTGTCTATTTGTTCTTCCTGAGCTTTCAAAGCATTATCGATCACCGATCTATCAGTTTGTGCAAGAAGGAATTTCTCTTCGAGGGGTTTCAGCCTGTTATGATTGAATGCGTACTCACGCTCTTGTAAATCAATTTCCAATGCCTTGAGGTCACTTGAGACGTCATTATATTGCTCTGCCTTTTTCGCCTGACGCTCAAGCGAGTTGACAGTCTTCTGAACTTCTTTGACGATATCGTTCACTCGGGAAAGGTCTAGCCGTACATCTTCCAGTTTCCGCATTGCAGCTTTGCGACGATGCTTATATTTTGTAACACCGGCCGCTTCTTCAAAAAGTTTTCTCCGTTCGTCAGTCTTATCACTCAGGATACTCTCTACCATTTTCAGCTCGATGACAGAATAGGCATCGCTGCCCATACCAGTGTCCATAAATAAATCAAGAATATCCTTCAGCCTGCAGGGAACTTTATTAAGTTGATACTCACTCTCGCCAGAACGAAATACACGGCGCGTGATAGTAACTTCTGAATATTCGGTCGGAAGGATTCCCCTGGTGTTTTCAATTGTTAATGACACTTCTGCCAATCCAAGCGGTTTACGGTTTTTCGTACCGTTAAAAATTACATCCTCCATCTTATCGCTGCGAAGTGTGCTGTACCGCTGTTCGCCAAGTGCCCAGCGGATCGCATCGACAATATTTGTCTTCCCACAGCCGTTTGGCCCCACAATCGCCGTTACACCAGCATCAAAATTTACGTTGATGCGCTGTGCAAACGACTTGAAACCTATGACTTCTATTTTTGAGAGATACATATTGCTATGTTATAAGATACTTTTAGATGATTGCATCATATACTTGAGATAGACCGAAGTCGAATGTGTATAATCGGCATACCCATAAAGTGCAGCGGTGATAATAACCAGCATCAGCAATCCGATTGCGTAGACTTTGATTGGATAGACATCATAGATAATCGAGACACCTCTGAGTAAACGAAGTAAGACCCAAACACTCACAATCCCAATAAATACAAAGATCGGAAAAGTATAAAACTGACTTTCCAATAGTCGATAGAACACCATAACCAGAGGTATCAGGATGACATAGGGCAGCAACGACCACATGGTAATGGCATATGAATGATAAAAATAAACATGTGTCCGTACCATCATGGATAATAGACGAACAAGAATACTAATGAAAAACAATTTCAGAAAGAAGATGCCTGACATAACAAGGATAAATTCTGACGGACTCCATACCAGTTGAATAAACCATTCCTTAACGTTATCCGTCATGACCTGACTAAGAAGATTGTCGAACAGCACGCTATCACGATAGTACGTGCAAACACTTGAGAGTAACGTAGCCCATGTTACCGAGATAATCAACGCCAAAAAAATCGAATGACTGTACGGAAGAATGCGTTGATCTCTCACATCTGCAAAAAAATTATACATACGAAACATCGAACGGTTTACCGCATCACGAAATCGGCGATTACCGTTATACATAAACGCAAACGCGATAAGTGAAAGAAGTCCTGCCACAACATAGATGATCGGTGCACTCGAAGAATATGTACCTATGGGCAACGCCTGAACCTTCTCTCCATTGAACAGTGCTCTTGTAACATCAAATGCTGTTCGCTTCTCTCGCTTATGACCGACAATCCCCATTGCAAGTAAATAGGGGTTCTGTGAATGTGTTGTTAACGATGGCCTGTCGGTACGCCAATCATTAAACGACCACAACACACCACCGGCAATTTTCGCATCTTTTATCGCTTCATACAGCAACATCGAGGTGCGCGCCTGAGATTCCATCGAGAGAGGATCGCTATATCCGTTCTTATTACCCGGCTCGACTTCTCTTCCGTAACGTGCTACGATAAGCGGCTTCCCAGGATATTTCGATTTCATTTGCTTCAGTACTTCACGAAACTCTTTCGGCTCGACACCAATGTAGCTGAGCGCGACAATATCGACAAAGCCAAAACACGTATCGCTCATATGATTGGTAGCAAAATACACCGAGCGTTTATCTATTGAATGAATAATGTTTCTCGCATCATTCACATAGTTCCACGACAATGGAGAACTAGTTTCAAACCCATCACCGATGCCCCACGCAAGAATAGCAATATGATTCTTATCTCGAGTAACCATTTCCCGTATGTATGCAATAGCAATTTCTTGATAATAATCTTCTGATAAAATCCCCGCAGGTACACCAACAAGCGGTATTTCCTCCATCACCATCAATCCGTAACGATCACATAAGTTCAAGACATAAGGATGAGGCGGATATTGAAATCGTATGAGGTTGGCACCGAGAGTTTTGATAAGTGCGATATCGCGTTCAAGTGCTTCATACGTTAAAGCCGAAGCAAACGTCGCGTGATCTTCATGCCACAGTAGTCCCTTCAACGGAGTGAGTTTACCATTAACATACAGCCGTCCATCTTTCCATCGAGTATCTCTCAAACCAATATCAAGGCTGTATTCATCAAGAACTGTTAACTCTTTGTTCACGAGTTTGACGATTTGACATTTGAATATATATAAGCTCGATGTATCCGGAGACGGCGACCAAAGTTTAGGTGCACTAATGATGACTTCAGCAGATACGTTCTCCGATTTATTTACATCTAAACGAATCGGTGTAACGCCGCTGCGCCCTGCCGCTTCACCGGTCAGCTTATCGAATGCTTCAACCTGAAATCCGAGAAGTGTTCCGGGCTCTGATTTTAGTCCTGATCCCCGATCTGTAATTTCACCATGAACAACAATCTTAGCATTCTTATTGTTAAGAATATAATCGGTAGTTGTGCTAACATCATCGATATACAATTTCGGGGTAGCAAGGATGTAGATATCACGGAAGATACCTCCATAGGTACGCCACCCGCCCGCCTGCTGACGAAGCGGTAGAGTTGTTGTCGGTGTGAGCTCATTGTCAACGACTACCTGAATGGAATTCTGGCTCCCAATTTGTATAGTGTTTGCAGGGATAGGAATAACAAATGACGCATATCCTCCCTGATGCCGCCCAACAAAATTTCCATTGATGGTAATTTCAGCCTGATGATTTATGCCATAGCAGACCAACGAGAATGTATACAGATCAATCAACGCAGGTTTTATCTCGAAGGTTCGTGCAAATGTCACTTTACCGGTAAAATCATATGCGCTCGGAATGCCGACATTAATCCACGCTTTACCATCAAGAGAATATTGCCATGTACCGGTAAGATCGATCTTAGTACGAGTGGGAGAATCGGGAAACATCCCCGCATCGGGTCCCGTGCGCGTTGGTTGACCGTTCTCAAAGAACTTGACTTGAGGAAACACTGCGATAGAATAGAAGAAGCAAAGAACCGCAGTGAAAAAAAGGCTACGCAATGTAAGCGATGTAAATTGGATCGCGATAGTAAGAGCCTGTTATGTAAAAATAAAACTGTAAAATTCGCCCGAATTAAGGGTCTTTAACCCCTAAATATAATACATTTAGGAGGCGAAAGCAATGAAAATATTGAGATTTGAGGGAATTTTTAGATGGAATCTATGAAGTGCTTGAATTTTTAAGGTTTAGAAGACTCTACCCCCGCCTGAATAATTCTCATAAATGCATCCGATTTCAAGCTCGCACCACCAACGAGTGCGCCATCAATGTCGGACTGCGAGAGAAGTAATGAAGCATTATCAGCATTTACGCTACCACCATACTGGATAATAAGCTTCTCGGCAACATTCCATGAAGTCATTTGGCTTACAACTTTTCGAATCAGCTTATGCACTTGATTTGCCTGATCGGGTGTGGCATTCCTCCCTGTACCAATTGCCCATACCGGTTCATATGCGATAATGAGCTGTTCGATCTGCAAAGCATCAAGTTCGTGTAACACCCCCTTGATTTGTGTTGTAATAATCTGATCTGTAACACCTGCCTCGCGCTCTTCAAGTGTTTCCCCGACACATACAATCGGTGTGAGCCAGTTCTTCAATGCCTGTTTTAATTTTGCATTGACAAGCTGGTCGTTCTCTTTGAAATATTGCCTTCGCTCCGAGTGCCCAAGAATAACGTAATCGCACCCGATTGTTCGCAGCATTTTTGCAGAGATCTCACCCGTGTATGCACCTTCATCGTGCTGCGACATGTTTTGCGCCCCCAGCTTCATCGGCGAACCATCGACCAATGTTTTTGCAACAATCAACGATGTAAATGGCGGACAAATGACTATACCTACATCGTTCTTGAAATCATTCAGCCGCTGTTTCAACTCATTGATGAGAACAGCAGTTTCATGGAAGTCTTTGTTCATTTTCCAGTTGCCGGCTATAACTTTTCGTCGCATTTAGAACCTCTTTGGCAATTAAGTAGTTACGATTATGAACAGTTAAGATTAAAGTAAACAAATGTTATTTTTCTTGCCACGTTCCTTTTGCCTCAAAATATCGCCCATTAAACTGATATATAGTATACTGCTTCGAAAAGTGAAATGTACTATCAGAACTCCATGTCCAATTGACAATCGGAAAGTACAAGGCTTGTCTGTCTCGAATGTAAAAAATATCAGGACAAGGCTCGCTATCTGTACACCCTGGGTATTCAAAGGACAATGAACCTCGAAAGCCTTGTTCGGTTTTAAACATTTTTGCTCCAAATACTAATTCAGAATCATTGATCGTAATTGCTTCAACAGTACGTACTCTGTCATACCCTTGAAGCTGAGCACCCCGAATACCCAAATATAGTGGTTTTGGCCCCCTATTTACTACATGAATATCATCATACCTCTGAACATTTACACCTTCATCCGATCGCCCATCTTCGGTTGTATTGTTAACAATTCGTGTGTCAATGCCTCTTGAAGTTTGAAATTGTGCAACAGAATTGTAATATCTCATCGTTCCTCCCATTTGATCATCCCATGAATAAAACCGCAGGCTACCATCGATAGAGTTTGCTATTGTCAATCCATTCTTCTTAAGCGCTGGAAAATCATATTGAAGCGTAGCAGGGTATCTGTTCAAAATAGCAACCAGTTCTCTTATGAAAATTTTATTCTCTACATCAATGGAATCATATGTATCAACGGCATCTGAGTATTCCCGATGACCAGACCAGTATTGTATTCGCGAGAGGTGATAGTTTAACTGATCTTCGATTCTCTTGAAACCTGATGAGTCTTGTGCTACTGACGATAATACCGTTGCTAAGCACATTGAGCAAACCAACATCAACCTCCATTTCATCATGATAACCTCCTCTTGAGCACAGCATTCAAGACCAACGGGTTCGCTTTCCCTTTCGTAGCCTTCATCACTTCGCCGACAAAGAAACCAAACACCTTCTCATTTCCCGCTTTGTACTTCTCAACTTGCGCGGCGTTCTTTTCGAGAACTTCGCTGACAACCTTCTCGATTGCCGACTCGTCGGAAAGCTGTACAAGTCCCTTACGTTCAACAATCACTTTCGGATCTTCATTTGATACGATCATCTCATCAAACACTTCTTTTGCAATCTTACTGCTGATCGTACCGTCGTTAATGAGACGAATCATGTTTGCGAGATTCTCAGGCGAAACTGGAAATTGGTCAATGCGTAATTTCTCTTCACTGACGACACGTAGCACTTCCGTCATGACCCAGTTGCTTCCCAGTTTGATGTGTTCTTTATTGCTCGTCCGTAGTTCCTTGAGAACACTTTCGAAGTAGTCGGCATATTCTTTTTCCGACGTAAGTACATCTGCATCATACCTGGGCAAACCAAGATCGGCGACAAATCTATCTCGCCGAACTGTCGGATGTTCAGGCAGATCCTTTTTTATACCTTGTATCCATTCATCATTCACAAAGACAGGCGAAAGATCTGGATCCGGGAAATAGCGATAATCGTGAGCTTCTTCTTTGCTGCGCATCGGGTAAGCAGCGCCCAGAGTTGCATCCCACAATAACGTTTCCTGCACGACGTTCTCACCTTCTTCGAGCAGTTGGACTTGCCTGTTTATCTCAAAATCTACCGCACGCTCCACATGACGAAAGGAATTCATGTTCTTCACTTCAGTTTTTGTACCGAACTGTTTATCTCCCTTCTTCCGGACTGAAATATTCGCATCGCATCGCAAGCTACCCTCTTCCATGTTACCATCGCAGATGCCGAGATACGTTACGATCTGTCGAATCTTGTAGAGATACAGGTACGCCTCCTTTGCAGAACGCAGATCCGGTTCGCCGACAATTTCAATCAGTGGAACACCGCACCGATTAATATCAACAAGCGTATCGTTGCCCTGATCGTGGATTGATTTACCTGCATCTTCTTCCATGTGAATGCGCGTGATACCTATTCGTTTACGATTTCCATCTTCAAGATCGATCTCGACATATCCGCCTGTACAGATAGGCTCTTCGTACTGAGAAATCTGATATCCCTTGGGAAGATCGGGATAAAAATAATTTTTCCGTGCAAAGATGGAACGTGGAGCTATTTTGCAGTTCGTCGCAAGCCCCATACGAACGATGAACTCGACAAGATTCTTGTTGAGTACCGGCAACACTCCAGGCAAGCCCAAGCACACAGGACATACGTTGGTGTTCGGCTCGTTGCCAAACTTCGTCGCGCAGCGGCAAAATGCCTTTGAGTTCGTCAGCAGTTGTGCATGAACCTCAAGTCCGATAACGGCTTCGTATGCTTCGTTGTGCTTCAACGGTGTTTGGCTAATAAATTCTTCCGGATAGTCTTTATTTGTCGAAGATGGTTGATATCGTGTCCCGCAAGCATTTGTACCATACGCTCGACTGTTTCTTTTCCTCGCTCCTGGTGCATTCCATAATGCTGCCATTCCTTCGGCGATAAGTGCTTAAGCAGTGATGCGTTCGCTACGCGTAGGACTGAAAAAAGATTGACTTGCTGCATGCAATCTGCTTTTTCATAATAGAGCGCTGCCGCCCATGTATCCTGATCATACGCTTGCAGCGCACTCCCTGATTGTGCTATTGCCATTCTCAATCGATAACTCAGAGCGATCTCAGCATCGCAGAGATGGGATACAATTTGAGCAATCGACCACATCCCTTTCCCCCGCGGAGTCCAGAGTTGTTTTCTCGATAAACCATCCGTCAATCGCTTGAGATCATGTGGTGTTTTTGCAAAAATCTTCAGCGGATTCTTATCGATAACATTGGAAAGAATCCGCTTTGCGTAAGTGTTTTTGATGCTGTTGACGTTTGTTAATTTTTTCATAAGATAATTTTCATTTGATCTCAAAAACAACCCGCACTTGACTTGTAATCGAAATCGTTTGTGCGAAAAAGCCTGAACCCTTGCTTTCGTCAACTATAGACTCCTCTCTCAGCATAGAAGTAGAAGGATTGAATGGATTCGGGTAGGTTCTTCCACCTCTTATGCTGACTGTGCTTGTTGGTCCCATTTCTTCAATATTTACGACCTTTCCAAGCATTACGCCTAGAGCACCAGCTATATCTTCTGCTTTCTCTTTTGCCTTCATAGCAGCAGCAACTCTGGCTTTTCTTCTTAGTCCTAATTCATCGTTGAGTGAGAAAATAATATTAGAAGCATCCTCAATTTCTGATTCACTAATCAAGTACAGAGCAGAATCAAGCGACTTCATATTAACAATCTTTACCAACGTGTGTAAAATGGCTTTATAATCTCGACTCGATGAAAGAAATGCCTTGTCTCCCGAATTTTCGCCGCTATAGAACTGGGACGTTGAAATATTCTTAGATTTAATACCGAGCGTAATCAATTTATCTGTTACCTTCTGAACCATTTTGCTTGCATTATCAACTGCTTTCCGTAACGAAGAGCCAATACCTTTGACTGCGAATGTTACAGAGGCTTGATCTGCAATTTCTTTCAATTCTATACTGCCAAGCACGCTAATCTGATTTTGCTTTAACCCTGCATCCTGAGCGTTAATGGCTTTACTTAGTAAGAAAAGTGATAGGATAATGACAAGGATCTTCTTCATGGCTCTATTTCTCCTTCTATGCATTTTATGAATCAAGTAATAGTTTTTCACTCTTTGCCTTCGTTCTATGCTACTTTAATCGTCGTAGTTACCTTTTCCGCCGCATCTTGCAGGCTGCCTGCAACTGCAAAGTTCAATCCGGAGTTTGCGAGAATCTGTCTCGCTTCTTTCGCATTAGTTCCTTCAAGTCGAACGACTACGGGGACATTCACGTGCACATTCTTCGCAGCCTCCACGACGCCGTTCGCAACACGATCGCAGCGAACGATGCCGCCAAAGATGTTGATGAGAATTGCTCTCACATTCTTATCGGAAAGAATAATCTTGAAGCCATTCGAGACCGTATTCACATTTGCACCGCCGCCGACATCCAAGAAGTTTGCCGGCTCGCCGCCTGCAAGCTTAATGATATCCATTGTCGCCATGGCAAGTCCCGCGCCGTTTACCATGCAGCCGACATTGCCATCAAGTTTGATGTAATTAAGATTGTGCTTCGATGCCTCGATTTCCAACGGCTCTTCCTCGTCGGTGTCACGCATAGCAGCAATATCAGGATGACGAAAAAGCGCATTGTCGTCAAAGTTCATCTTTGCATCAAGCGCAAGGACTAGTCCATCCGTTGTCAGTACGAGGGGATTGATTTCAGCAAGCGAAGCATCTGTTTCCTCGTATGCTTTGTAGAGTGCCATCAAAAACTTCACTGCGTTCTTAAACACATCGCCGCTTAAACCGAGACCAAATGCAAGCTTGCGTGTCTGAAAATCCCTGAAACCGATAGTCGGATTGACATATTCTTTGAGAATCTTCTCAGGCGTTTCAGCCGCTACTTTTTCGATCTCGACACCGCCCTCGGTCGATGCCATGACGACATTCTGTGAACGAGAGCGATCGAGCGTAATACCGACGTACAATTCTTTCGCAATCGAAATTCCCTGTTCGATGAGGAGTCGCTTCACAACTTTTCCTTCAGGTCCTGTTTGATGCGTCACCAGCGTCATGCCTAGTATTTGCGATGCAAACTGTCGTACTTCATCCAAACTCTTTGCTACTTTCACGCCGCCGCCTTTTCCTCTGCCGCCCGCGTGAATCTGCGCTTTCACAACCCACACACTTCCGCCCAGCGACTTCGCAACACTCACAGCTTCATCAACTGTGAACGCAACTCCGCCGTTAGGTACTGCTACGCCAAATTTCTTTAAGATTTCTTTGCCTTGATATTCGTGGATTTTCATACTATTTCACTTTCGTTGCTATCGATTTTGCCTGCAAGAACAATCCGAGATAATCCTGCCCTCCTGCTTTGGAATCTGTGCCGCTCATGTTGAACCCGCCGAACGGATGCGCGCCAACCATAGCTCCCGTACATTTTCTATTGATGTAGAGATTGCCGCAATGGAACTCTCGCCTTGCCTTCTCAAGTTTTTTCTGATTCTTGGAATACACAGCGCCTGTCAAACCGAACTCTGTATTATTAGCAATGTTGAGAGCATCATCAAAATCTTTTGCCTTAATGACGGCAAGCACGGGACCAAAAATTTCTTCTTGAGAGATAGTAGCTTTCGGATCGACATCAGCAATAACTGTAGGCCGAATATAATAGCCGTCATTCGATGCACGAACTCCTCCGCTAATAAGTTTGCCGCCTTCTTGTTGTCCGGTTTCGATGTATTTAAGAATGCTCTTCATCGATCGGTCGTTAATCACAGGTCCCATGTAGTTGCTTAATTCTTTTGCGGGACCAACGGTAATGGAATCAACCCGTATCTTCAATAGGTCGACAAAGTTATCATAAATTTTTTCATCGACAATGACGCGCGAGCAGGCAGAACATTTTTGCCCCTGGAAGCCAAACGCCGAAACTGTCACTCCGGCAACAACCTCATCGAGATTCGTCTCATGATCCACGATAATAGAATCTTTGCCGCCCATCTCGGCGATGACGCGCTTAAGCCAGATTTGTCCTTTATTTACTTTCGCCCCGACATCATTGATGTGAATGCCGACTTCCTTCGAGCCGGTGAAGGCAATAAACCGCGTTTGCGGATGCGTCACTAATGTCTCGCCGACCGCACCGCCGGGACCTGCAACGAAGTTAATCACACCGGGAGGAAGCCCAGCTTCTTCCATCACTTCCATAAACTTGTAGCCAATGAGCGGCGAATCGCTCGACGGCTTTAACACAACGGTGTTGCCAGCGACAACAGCAGCGGTCGCCATGCCTGCAAGAATTGCAAGCGGGAAATTCCACGGGGGAATGACCACACCAACACCAAGAGGAATGTAAATGAGTTCATTCTTTTCTCCGGGTAATTGGATTGCTGTCTTAGCTCCTGCATACCGTAGCATCTCTCGCCCGTAGAATTCTAAAAAGTCGATTGCTTCTGCCGTATCGGCATCAGCTTCTGTAAACGACTTTCCTACTTCAAGAACCATTGCCGCATTCAATTCAAAGCGGTGCTTACGCATGATGTTCGCACCTTTGAAGAGCAGGTTTGCCCGTTTCTCCGCAGGTTCCCACTGCCATGAGTCAAATGCTTTCCATGCCGCATCGAGTGCGCAGACTGCATCATCAGCCGTTCCCTGCTGAAACACACCGACGATGTGTGATGGGTTGGATGGATTGAGCGAGTTGAATTTTTCTTTTGCCATTACTCGCTCACCATTGATAATATTTGGATACTCTTTCCCGTCCTGAGCTTCGAGCTTCGCAATTTCGTTTTCTTGCTGCTTGCGACTATCGCCCTGCGCCCAGTTGATGTATGGCTCATTTTTGAATTTGGGGATTTGCATAAATAATTATCCTATGAAATTACTTTTTGATGCTGCTACTCAAGTATATACTGCTATGGAAATTCTCCTGTATACTCGAAAGATCCTAGACGTCCTTCTTTGTTCACAACGGCTTTCACCGTGCCTAACTTAAGCTTAGACGATCCAGTAAGAACAATTGTAGAATCAGATGTAACAACCGATTCATAGTCTGCATTATCATTACTCACCAAACGACGTGGAATGGTAAAACTCTTATAGCTCCCACCGCCTCCGCCCATTGTAGTCGGTCGGATTTTATACTGATAGGCATTAGCAGAAAGATTATTAATGTCATTAATAATTGCATCTTTATTTGCCTGAATCATTCCGGCCCGCAGCCTTTCTGCCGTTGGAAAAGCATTCAACGTTTCGAGAGCCACTATTCTCGCCTCAAGAGTCTTTACCTTTTCTGTTAAGACTTTTACTTCCCTTTGTAACTGAGTAACTTTTCGTTCAAGAGCCGAGCGCCCTTGACTCAAAGCACTCTCCGAATATAAGATCAGAACGCATGTGCACAGCATTAAAAGTAAATGTACTCTTTTCATACATTTCTCCACTTATATTGTTATTAAACAGATAAAAAGCTTAACGTTTGAAAGCTTTGACCACTGCATCCGCCACGGCTGGTCGGATTTGCAGAATTTTAGAGTTATTGCGGGTTGGATATACCCTATTGGTCAGTAATATAACAAAAATTTTCTTTTCAGGATCAGTCCAGACGGACGTACCGGTAAAACCTGTATGTCCAAAAGATTTCTCGCCGAACAGTATTCCTGCCGAACTATAACCATTCACAGTTTTCGTGTCCCAGCCGAGAGCGCGTGTACTCTTTCCACTTTGTCGCGAAGTAAAACGCTTTATTGTTTCAGGTTTCAAGTATCGTTTACCGCCGTAGCTACCGCCATTCATCAGCATCTGCATGAAGATTGACAGATCGGAAGCAGTGGAGAATAATCCGGCGTGCCCCGATACGCCACCGAGTGCATCCGCGTTCTCATCATGCACAATACCTCGAACAAGTTTCTTTCGATACACACTGTCGTATTCCGTTGGCGCAATATTATTCCAGAATGAAGTATCAGGCTTGAACATTGTCCGGAACATTCCGAGTGGACTGAAAAACACACTGTCCACATACATATCGAGTGAAACCCCAGAGATTTTTTCTATAACCTTTCCCAACAGAATAAAATCGAAATCGCTGTACACTGTCGAGTCGCCTGTTCTGTACACCATTTCTGTTTGATAGACAGAGTCCAAAACTTCTTTGGGAGATTTACAGGTTAGGAATAATCTCTTGAAGGCAGGCAAGCCGGCATTGTGCACGAGAAGATTATAGATGCGAATGCTGTCTTTGCCGTGATTGGCAAATTCCGGAATATACGATGTGACAAAATCTTCAAGCCGCAGCTTCCCTTCCTCGTACAATTTCATCACGGCGCTTGTAGTTGCAATCACCTTCGTCAGCGACGCCAGATCATATATCGTATTGTTGTCAACTTCAGGGCTTCCAGCCATATATTCAAAATTTCCAAATGACTTGTTATAGGGAATCACACCGTTCCGCGCAACAAGAACTTGACCGCCGGGGAATGCGTAATCGGCAATTGCTTTGTTCATAATCGAATCGATGCGTGCAAGACTGTCACGAACGAATCCGGAATTCTCCGGCGTATCCCGTCGCAAAATGGATTGATCGAGATCAATACCGCTATTGTACGCAAACATGCCGGGTATCGTCACAGGCAGTTTTCCCTGAACCGATATCTCTCCAAATAACGCTTCAACAGTTGCTTCTGTCATCGCCTCCGCATCGGAGAATGAGCACACATATGCGCTTGCATTCGGCAGTGCGCCAAGGACATACGGACTTCCCATAGCAAGTACAATGGACGGCTTACCCAAACTTAGAAGTGTGTTGAGAAGCGTAATCATTTCATCAGGCAAGCCAAATTTTCCGGAACCCGAGCGTGCCTTCGTGAATACCGGACACAAAAGCACATCTGCGCTGCTTGCCTTAATCATGGCTAACTTGAAATTCAAGGAATCGCTCGAAGGATCGAGACGCACCGTTTCAATATTGGCATACCTTCTGCGCACCTGTGAAATAAAATAGTCGCCGACCGGTTCGTTATTCCACGGAGAATTTGTTCGATGAATTTCCGTGCGGTAATTCTCGATATCACTGACGATGACATTCAATATCTTCTTGCCGCCATTGCGTTCAAGCGGAAGAATGTTATCATTTTTCAGCACTGTTACCGCTTTGCGGGCGACCTGCTTCGCAAGCGAAAGATGCTCACGTGTCGCAACTTTGCCCGAAATGTTATCGATATCCACCAATCGACGATTCACCAACCCCATATCCCACTTTACACCAAGAATTTTTCTCACCGACTGATTGATACGTTCTTCAGAAATCCTCCTGCTCTTCACTGCTGCTTCTAACGCGACAACCGCTCCATCTTCATCCGGCAGTACGAGCAAAAGATCGACTCCCGCTTCGACAGCACGCACTGCAGAAGAATCAGGACCAAAGGTATTATTCAACGCACCCATTTCCATTGCATCAGTGACAATCAAACCATGAAAGCCGAGCTCTCGCTGTAATAAATCGGTGACGATTCTCGGCGAAAGCGTTGACGGTATCGGCTTTGGCTCAATAGAAGGAACTTCTAAATGAGCAATCATCACCGAACCTACACCGCGATGAATCACGCTTCGATACGGGTACAACTCAACACTATCCATTCTGCCGCGAGAAACATTGATAATCGGAAGTTCAAGATGAGAATCGATTTGCGTATCCCCATGTCCCGGAAAATGTTTTGCAGTGGCAATCGCACCACCCGATTGCAAGCCGGAAGTGAACGCTGAGGCCATCTCAGCGACAAGATTAGCGTCTTCGCCAAATGAGCGTGTATTAATGACGGGATTTTCAGGATTGATATTCACATCGACGACAGGAGCAAATACTTGATGTACGCCAATGGCGCGAGATTCCTCTGCAATTACTTTGCCCATTTTATATGCAAGGAGCGTATCGCGCGTAGCGCCAAGCGCCATCGCTTCAGGAAACCGCGTCGATCTCCGGATGCGCATCGCTGACCCCCACTCGAAATCTGAGGCAATCAACAGCGGAATATTCGCAAGCCCCTGCATCCGATTGATCATCATCGCAGTCTCGTACACATCCCCCTGGAAGAAAATCAGTCCGCCGAACTTATGTTCCTTCACGATATGTTCGAGCCGATGATACTCGTCGCTCTCGGAGCTATAATAGTAGCCGTACGCGCGCGACATGATCATCTGTCCGATCTTTTCTTCAAGCGTTAATCGCTTGAGCGTGCTCTCAATCCACTCTTGTCGTGCTTTGAGATCGGCTTCCTCTTTCGTTACTGACGGCGCACAGCCGCTCTGCCAGAGTAAAAGAAGAACAATTGTGGTAGCAGAAATGACTAATGATTGTTTATTCAAGTGTTTTATCATTTCGTGTATTGAAGAGAGAATTTGTGTTGTAAACCGATGTCCAAAGGACCCCTTCGGGGAATCGGTTTTATCAGAAAATAGTTTTCCTAAGCCCCCGACTTAAGTCGGGGGCTGATAAACAAATGTCGCCGAAGAACCGTTTCAACGGTTTCACCATGATTGTAAAATATCTTGTGAATAACTCGCGTACCGTTCAACGAAACGCATGGAGTCCGAGAATCGCGGCGCCGAACGCGGCTGAGAATTTCGGTTTCTGGACAACAACATGTGGAAGTGCGTGAGCAATTTTTTCTTTCACCATTTTGGAGTAGACATTTTCCGATTCGAGCAGTCCGCCCATAAGACAGACAGGAAGTTTCTTCTTCGGACGAACCTGCATGACGAGCACGCGAACAAGCTCGACTAATTCGTTTGCATTTTTTACCAACAAATTGTACGCAACACGGTCACGCTCATTGCACGCTTCTAATACACTCGGGACGAACGATGCTACATCTTCGTGGTCGTGATAAATCTTTGTGATGAGACTATCGACCTGTTCAACGCCGAAGTGTGCAAGGGCTTTCTTCGTCAGCAGTGTTTTTTCAGTGCGTCCGTCTGATTGACGCATGACAGCATTGAGCGCATCACGCGCAATGGCATAACCGCTGCCTTCGTCACCGATGATATTGCCCCAGCCGCCTGCGCGAATGAGTTTGCCATCTTCTGTACGATAAAGAGCAATGGAGCCTGTACCGCCAATAAGCACAATACCAGGACCTGCTGCAAATGCTGCTTCCAGCGCAACGCGCGCATCTGACTCAACGGTAATATTGTTAACGGGAAACTTTTTTCGTGCACCTATGGCGTGAAGCTTTTCGACAAGCGATGCTTTATCGGATGCCCTGCCGGCTCCGGCAACTCCGAGGATAATGCTTTGCACTTCATGCGGCTCGCATTTGACATTTTTGCAGCAATCGAGAATTGTTGTAAACAACACCTCGCTTGCTTTCTCAAGACCGATCTTTTGAAGATTGCTCGGACCACCCAAACTTTCCGTCAATACCGTACCATCCAGACCAACAAGGATAGCGTGGGTTTTTGTGCCCCCGCCATCTACTCCTATAACATATCGTTTTTGCTCGCTCACACCGTAAAACCCAAAAATTTAATGTCACCGACCCGACTGAATTCGCTTGAAATTATCAAAAATAGGGGTAAGAAGCAAGGAAGGAATGAGGAGGGTCACGAATTATAGATTCATACTATGGTATTAGGACTCTTCTTCATCTTCTATTTTTATATGCTTGTTAATAGCAAACTCTATTGCATCAAACCATTTGATGTAATCACCAATAGATTCTTCAACGAGCGCAATTTCTGACTCCGTGAGTTGCCTCTCAAGAACTTCCTTTGCAACAGTTTGGATGTCTTCGACATTAAGCGAGTAAACTATTCTTTTAGAGTTTTTCATTAGCATCGCCCTTATAAAATATTATTTTGTTACTTGAACCTTTTAAAGTACTGATCAACTTCGTCACGCAGTTCTATTCCTGCCCGCTCAAAGCAATCTAGAAGTTCATTGTACGCGTTATCGCCTCCAAGAAAGTCCCAAAATTCTTCAGCAACCATAAGTTCATGTTTTAGATCCAGCATTCCTTTCAATGTCCAACGTTCGTATGGCTTAGGCGCATAAGGGTTATATGGAATTGCTAATAACGTGTTTACCTTAGCATTAGGATTCTTCATCAACCAAATTGCAGCCCATTCAAGAAGTGTACGTTTGAAATACTTAAAATCTCCAGTGTTCGGCTTCACAGTTTTAAGATCAAATAAAAAAACTTCACCGTTTTGATGCTCTATAAATAAATCCGCTTTGGTACTTTTCATTTTATTCATTTTCTCACCTTGGCAAACACGACGGATAGACTCAATTTCCTGTTCTTTATTAACATCATGCCCAATAGTTAGATGATTCATGATCTCCTGAATCACATTTTGAGACTCATCACTTATTGTATCGCCGATCTCATATTGTGCCACAGCCCTTTTGAATCTAGTTTTAGCAAGCGATACTGCAACAGGTTCATAGATTGAAGTTCCAAAAGTTGTGTTTAAGGATTGGATGAAAGAATATAGAGCCATTCTATCTTTACCAAGAAGACGAAAATGAAAAGGCATTTCTGTTGTCTCTGGTTTGTAGTTCGCAAATTTATTTCTCAAACAAGTTTTTATTACGTCAAAAATGGACAGTTTTTGTTCGTTAGAAAGTGCCATTGTTTATCTTGCTTTCATATGAAATATACTTTCTGAGTACGCTCCTTTGTCTCTTTCGGTTCGATTCAAGACCGGTCTTTTGAATTGCTGGATAATTCTGAGACCAGACTTTTCTACAATGGTTGGATAAAGGCTGTTCTTGTCGTTGGCAACTAACAAAACATTGTAATCCTCCGCTAAAAATTTCTTGCAGTTATTTAATACATCAACAATACCCTGCACATAAGATTCTCTGGCTTCTTTTCCAGATCCATCAAATAGTCGCCCAATCTCCAGTTCATCTTTTCTATCAAAGCCAAAGAGATCATAAGCATAAGCATGTTGTTCATGATAGTCAATCAATCCGACATACGGGGGACTTGAGAAAATCCCATTGATTTTTTTGCCACTCACTAACTTTGCTAATTGCTGATCCTTTTTCTCAAGAGCAGCCACAATACTAACAATTCTTGAATCACCTGTTAGGCAACTCTGTGAAGTCTTCGTTTTTAGTTTTTCAAACTGTGCTAACCTTTTTAACGTATCTTCACTATATCGTTCCCACCAACTAAGTATTGAGAATAACGGCTTACACATCTTTCCATGTTTCGAACAGAAATATGTTGTGGTTACAGGTTCAATAAGCGTTGCCAAGTCTGCATGAGTCGTCGCTCTGCAAGAACGCATCGTCCGACTTAGGATAATGCTCACAACTTTTTTTGTGTCCTGATTCTTAATTTTTTTTATCCGATCAAAAACGAAATCAATTTCAGATCTCACATGACATAAATACCATTTATCTAAAAACGAATCTGACTTGGCGTGATTGAGTTCTATACCATATTCACGTACATATTTTTTATAGCTAGGTAAGAACAACTTTTCCTTCTCTCTTCCATACTCATCTTCATCGATCGTCTTTTCATTTACCCAATGTTTAAACTCCGGCGATGGGAAATATCGATCGTTAAACTTAGCAAGTTCCTCAACAAGCTTTGCTTCAAATTTGATTGTGTTGGAATCAGCAATAAGTTGTTTCAGTGCTAATGTAATCTTCTTGATCTCATGGTTTAATTCGGCAAAGTCATGTTTTTCAACCTTGATATTGCTTATCAAAGCATTGAATGAGGACACGTCTATGCCCACTGCATGCATACCAAGTTCGTTGGCTTGAACCAGCGTGGTTCCACTACCGCAAAAAGGGTCAAGAACTATGTCACCTTTCTTGAAGTAAACTTCTTTTTTGAACTCATCAACATGATCGTCAAGAAAATACTCGACAAGCTGAGGAATGAATTTACCTTTATAAGGGTGTAATCTGTGGACGTGTTTTGTAGTGTCGGCTTCTTTGAGATAATCAAAAGAAAGATGCCAGTCTAAGTCTTCGCCAAGCTTTTCTTTCCAATTAACTTCTCGTTTGCCAAAAAATGATTCATAGTATTTCTTTAAATCATTTTTACTTATAAACGTGCCGCCATTATTTCCGATTTTCTTAACTTTGCCATATTGTATTAGGTAAGAGATGTTGGATGCGGTGACGTTTCTTTTCAGGTATTCACTTGCCCACTCACTCGCTTGTTTGATTGTTAAGTGCTTCGACATGTCTTCCATAAAAAATAAAACCCTCCTTCAAAACATTTTTTAGTTTGGAAAATGATCGTCTTAGGAGGCGTGATGTAATATAAATAAAATAATGAAACTGTCAACGTTTTTCTAGCAGACAACAAAAATTTAAGCGTTTCCTGTGTATGCTACCTTCTTACTTACTGTATATATCGCCTTCCGCTGCCCGCATTGTATTCCTCATCAAAATTGCAATCGTCATCGGACCTACGCCACCGGGGACGGGCGTAATGGCGCTTGCAACTTGAGATGCAGAAGCAAAGTGTACGTCGCCAACAAGCCGGTAGCCGTTCTTTGCGGATGTATCATCAACGCGATTGATACCGACATCGATTACGACGACGCCCGGTTTCATCATGTCTCCCGTGATACATTCCGGTTTGCCCATCGCCGCAATGAGAATATCCGCTTGCTTGGTGTAATATGAAATATTTTTTGCGCCGGTATGCACTATCGTAACAACGGCATTTGCGCTTTTCTGTTTCTGAAGAAGAATATTCAGCACCGGCTTACCCACAATATTACTTCGTCCTACCACGACAACATGCTTACCCGCAGGATCGTTGCCGCTCCGTACTAGAAGCTCCTGCACGCCAACAGGCGTGCACGGCTTCAGGCACTCCTGCCCGATGACAAGTCGCCCGACGTTAATCGGATGAAACCCATCGACATCTTTTTTGTAATCGATTGCGGTGAGAATCTTCTCCTCATCGATATGTTTCGGCAGCGGAAGCTGGACAAGGATGCCATGTATCTTCGCGTCATTATTGAATTGCGTGATAAGCTGGAGAAGATGCGCCTCGGATGTTTCGGCAGGAAGTTTTTCGGTAACGGAATAAAATCTCATTTCTTCGCATGCCTTCCCTTTCATCCGCACGTATGCTTGTGAAGCGGGGTTCTCACCAACGAGGATGAACGCAAGTCCGGGGGTGACACCCCGATCCATTCTGAGACGATCAGTCTCTTGCTTGACTTCTCGTTTGATATCTTCTGCTATTTTCTTGCCGTCAATGAGTGTCGCGGGCATACAGACTATAAAAATGTCGGGTAAACAAAACTTTCAAACTTCAGTGCTTTCCCTGTCTCGACATCTGCCTGAAGATACACGCCGCACAGGCGCACATCGTGCGATGCCATTTCGTATTTGTAAGGCGTTTGATGGATGAACCGGCGAATGGCAATATCCTTCTTCAATCCGATGACGGAATCATACGGACCCGTCATGCCGACATCGGTGATATAGGCAGTTCCTCGCGGCAAGATGCGCGCATCCGAGGTCTGGATGTGCGTATGCGTACCAACGAGGCAGGTGATTCTTCCATCGAGATGCCAGCCGAGCGCCATCTTTTCTGCAGTTGCCTCTGCGTGCATATCGACAAAAATAACCTTCGTCTGCTCGCGCATTTTTTCCACAGCCCAATCTGCTTTCTTGAACGGACAGTCGATGGATTGCATGTACACGCGTCCCTGCACATTCAGCACGCCGACCTTCGCTTTGTCTTCAAGATCATACACGACAAACCCGTTGCCCGGATTATCGGAAGGATAATTCAGCGGGCGCAGGACGTTGCGATTTGCACCGAGCACCTTGCGCGCCTGCCATGTATCCCACGTATGGTTGCCGCCTGTGATGACATGCGCACCAAGATCGAACAGCCGCTTCACCATTTCCTCGTTGATGCCCTTGCCATCGACAAGATTTTCGCCGTTGGCGATACAAAAATCGATGCTGTATTTCTGCAGGTAACTTTTGATGAGTGTTTCCGTCAGCTCGAGCCCCGGCTTGCCGACGATGTCGCCTATGAAAAGAATGTTGAGAATTTTCTGAGACATTTGATTCGATGAAAGGTCTGTACGTTTTGTGAGGGGCAATATACTAAAATTTGCCTAAACATAAAATTTTTCTATCTTTACAGGGATGATTCCTTACTATTGAAGTTAAAACAAGAGAATGGCACGAAAAGAAACTCAGAATAAGACAGAACCGACATTATCATCACTGCAGCCGCTTGCCGATCACGGTATTTCCGTGCACAGCAAAACGCTGAAACGCTGGTATCAGTTGATGCAGCTCGGCCGTTTGCTCGATCTCAAAGCGGCAAACTATGTGCGTCAGGCGAAGGGCTGGTCGTATCATTCGTCGTGCGCAGGGCACGAAGGCATCCAGCTTATCCTCGGACTTTCGTTCCGACAAGGAAAAGATTTTCTCTTCCCCTACTACCGCGACCTCATGACGTGCCTTGCCGCAGGTCTTTCTCTTGAAGAAATCATCGCTAACGGTTTATCAAAAGCCTGTGATGTCGGTTCCGGCGGACGCCATATGAGCAACCATTTTTCCAAGCCAACCATCCGAATACAAAATGTTTCCTCGGCAACAGGAAATCATTCGCTTCATGCTGTCGGCGTGGCACGCGCAATCAAGAAATACGACAGCGATGAGATTGCCTTCGCAAGCTTCGGAGATTCCGCCGTATCGGAAGGTTTCGTGTACGAAGCCGTGAGCGGCGCTGCACGAGAAATGCTGCCGGTTATTTTCGTCATACAGAATAATCGTTACGGTATTTCCGTCCCGCTGGTGGAAGCTGCAGCAAATGAATGTGTCGCCGATAATTTTTCGGGATTCAAGAGCGTAAAGATTGTGAAGGTTGACGGCACAAACGTGTTCGATGCTTGGGGAGGGATGCAGTTGGCAATCGATTATGTAAAATCGGGCGATGGTCCCGCCATCATTCATGCTGATTGCGTGCGTTTGCATTCTCATAGTAATTCGGACAAACACGAACTTTATCGCGCACCTGAAGAGATTGCAGAAGCTCAACGCTTCGATCCGGTAAAGCGTCTCCGACAGTATCTCCTTGACAACGACGAGTTATCGGAAAAAGAGATTACCAATATTGAAGATGAAAATGCACGTGCGATTGAAGAAGCGGCAATCAAAGTTGAAATGGAAGCCGACCCTGATCCATCCACTGCATTGATGTATGTTATTCCGCCGGCGTATGAACACACGCACGAAGATGCTGCTGCCGGATCGCCCGACGCGCCAACGCTGACACTGCGCGAAGCAATCAACGAAACAATGAAGGAAGAGTTCCGGCGAAATCAGAATACGTTCCTTTGGGGACAAGACGTTGCTTCCAAAGAAAAAGGGGGCGTGTTCAATGTAACAAAAGGGATGCTGCA